>Ga0187847_10000153_pt1 | contig 80781 bp, 89 predicted proteins | sample June2016WEW_4_10_FD_132458 | JGI IMG/M metagenome (GOLD analysis project Ga0187847, IMG submission 132458) | Peatland microbial communities from SPRUCE experiment site at the Marcell Experimental Forest, Minnesota, USA - June2016WEW_4_10 | ecosystem: Environmental > Terrestrial > Soil >...
GTTAGGAACGACGGCGAACCGTGTGTCTGTCCATGAATAATGGGCGCAATGTACGTGAACACCGTAAACATGGCGCCTGATGCCAGAACCGTCACCATCATCGCAGTAATTACAGAAGGTCGCCGTAATTCGCCGAGTTCGGCCCATACGTCGATCGCCTCTGCGGCACCGATCCCCGGGACGGCGAGCTGCAGGGCTATCATCGCAACAATCCCGAGCCCTGTGATACCCAGGAAGGCAACGCGCCATCCCGCAACCTGGCCGACCCAGGCGGCGAGCGGCACTCCGCCAATGTTGGCGACCGTGAGTCCCATGAACATGGTTGCAATGGCGCCCGCACGCTTGCCGGCAGGAACGAGGCTCGCGGCCACCATGGAGCCAACGCCAAATAACGCACCGTGGCAAAGCGATGTAACGAGCCGCGCGGCCAAAAGCGTTGAATAGTTGATGGACATGAAGGCCAAGCAATTGCCCGCCGTGAAAACGCCCATCAGAAGGATGAGTAGCAACTTACGGGGGATTCGCAGCGTCAGGAGTGTCACCACGGGTGCGCCGAGCATCACTCCAACGGCATAGCCCGTGACTAACAAGCCTGCGGTGGGTATTGTAATGCCAAGATCCGATGCGATCAGCGGAAGAAGGCCCATCGGGGCGAACTCCGTGACCCCTACCCCGAAGGCACAAAGGGCAAGCGCCGCAAGCGGCAGCGCACTGTTCACCACGGCCACCTGTGTCGGCCGGCTTTGTACACACAATATTTTGGCCATAGTTCACGCCCGTGCACAATGTGAAGATCAAACCCGAGTGAATTAACTGCCCTGCTCGTTGCAGCTCCATTTCCCGTTGGATGACTGGCATTTCATTCGTAACTCTCCCGACGCGCGGCGCAATCGACGTGCAACCTGTTATCGCCATGCTGCTGTTCATGTCGCGTAGATTCATTGCATGCCAGGAGTAAACATATGAAAGTGCCCTTACCATCCATCACCGCCCGTCTCAGCCTTTCCGCTGCTCTGCTGATCCTAACAGCCAGCGCCTCACACGCGCAGATGCCGGTCAGGAGTACGCCCGGCGCTCCACTTGGACCAACCGACACGTACTTCGTCACTCAGACCTCGCTTGGCACTCCGTTCCAGGTTGATTCCGGTCGGCTCGCAAAAGCCAACGGTACGACTCCAGCCATCCGGAGCTATGCAGAGTTAATGGTGAGTTCCCACATAGCGGTGAATGACACGCTGCTGGGTATTCTGAAGAACAAGGTACCAGCGCCTCCGCCTACACTCCTAAAAGCAGCGTACGCCACGATGGTTGCGACGCTTCAGCATGAAAGCGGCCGATCCTTTGATGCCGATTACGTGCAGGGGCAGGTCAATTACCAGAAGGCCAACTCGGCCCTCTATCAATATGAAATTGCGAACGGCATAGACCCCGATCTGAAGGCGTTCGCGCAGGAGACGCTCCCAAGGCGCGATCTCAAAACGACAGACGATGAGAATAATCCTGCGCGCGAGGCGCTGTCAGTTTACCGGCTTGAATCTTTGGACTCTCCTGCCCCAGTCCGTCTCGGCTACATAAACATCCCCTTTGGAATCAACCGCCAAAGTATGGGCATGCGTAAATGCGCCGGCCTGATGACCAGGACGTCCGACGCTTGAGAGGACTTCTCCGCTGGTATGATCGAGAATCTTGATCTGCTCGTCGCCGCCATCGGCTACGTAAATATATTTTTGTTCCCGATCGGGAGAAAAGCCGATCCACCAGGTCGTGCCCCAATTATCTGGAAGGCTGCTTTCTCTCTTGATCCAAATGTTGTGTTTGAAGTTTCCCATTTTATCGAAGACTTGGATCCGATCGCTCTGTCGGTCACAGACATAGACCAGTCCGTCGTTGCCGATGGCCACACAATGCACCACCCGCATGAACGCCCCACCCACACCCGCATCGGCCTCTTCCTTTGTCCCCTGATGCCCCCATTGACGAAGAAATTTACCGGATCGGTCGAAAACCGCAATGCGACTATTGCCATAACCGTCCGCAACGTAAATGTCGCCATTCGCGGGATCTATCGCTACGTCGGACGGCATATAAAATTGCGTTTGACTCGAATTCATTGGGCGGCCGTTGAGAGTGCCGTCCGAAGTATCGACGACGCCTCTCTTGCCGATTTGCAAAAGTAGTTTTCCGTCGTGACTGTATTTTTGGACGATTCCGTCGCCATTGCCGGCGGTCCAAAAATGGTTCTCATAGTCGATTCTGCAGCCGTGGACGATATTCGGGACAACTTTCCAGTCGCCGAAGCTATTCACCACATTGCCCTCGGGATCGAATTCTATATACGGTGGCGCTTGCTGCGCAATTTCCCCTTCTTTGTCTGTCATGTCATTCCGATTGACGATGAACACGTTATCCTGTGCGTCCACACATACTCCGCTCACCTGTCCGATTGCCCAGTTTGCAGGCAACGGCTTTGGCCAGTTGGGATCGACCACTAATTTCGGGCCACGGCCCTGCGCCTGCGCGCGGCAGACGAACACGAATATGCCCACGAGGCCGGCGCAAATCCCAATCTTTGCGAAAAGCCCCCTTTCCTGTTTCATTTCACCTCTCCAGACCGCATTCCTTCCAAGGACAAGCGTCTCCGCAATTGCCTGCATCCCGATTCCCTCAGCCGGACCACCGGCTACCTCGGAGATCCTTCCAGGGGCCGCCATCAACGTAGCGCTCGGGATGCAGAGCTTTCGAACGCGGGTCTTCCGCGGTGTCGAGTTGAAGGACCATCCATTTCGGGTAAGGAACGCCGGGATCTGATGCTGCGTCCAGAAGCCGGACTTCCTCATCCGAGAGCCGAAGGTCCACGGCACCGATGTTATCTTCCAGCTGCTCCGCCTTCCGGGCAGCGACGATCACACTGCTGACCGCCGGCCGCCCTAGCACCCACGACAGCGCAGTACGGGCGGGGCTCGCGTCGTGCCGGCGAGCCACCTCCTTCAGCACGTCCACGACGCGGTAGCCCATCTCCTTGTCGAAGGGCACGAAGGACCCGGCCTCCGCGAATCGGGTGCCGACAGACGCCGGGTTAGTACGGCTGTACTTACCCGAAAGGAAACCGCCGGCGAGCGGGCTCCAAACCAGGATACCGATGTTGTGGTACTCCGCGAACGACTGGAACTCGTACTCGAGACCCCGGCCGACGAGGCTGTAATACATCTGCGCCGTCACGTACTTTTCCAGCCCCAGGCGCTCTTGGAGCATAACCGCGGTGGCCGCCTGCCACGACATGAGGTTGGAGAGACCGATATAGCGCACTTTTCCCTGGCGCACGATATCGTCGAGCGTCCGCAACGTCTCCTCGAGTGGCGTGTTGCTGTCCCATCCATGCACCTGGTAAAGGTCGATATAGTCGGTCTGCAGCCGCCGCAGACTGTCTTCTACTTCGCGAATGATATTCACGCGGGTCGCGCCGCTCCGATTGAGATTTTCGCTCATGGGGAGCCGGACTTTGGTGGCGAGGACGATTTCTTGCCGCACGCCGCGCAAGGCATTACCCACCAAAGTTTCACTCTCCCCGAGGCTGTATACGTCCGCGGTATCAATGAAGTTGATGCCTCTGTCCAGGGCGAGACTTACCATTCGCGTGGCGTCCTCCTGACCGAGGTTGCCCATGTTCATCTTGCTGCCGAACTGCATCGTGCCAAGCGCCACTTCGCTCACGATGAGCCCTGTATTCCCCAATTTCCTGTACTTCATTTCCCATTCTCCTTTCGCAACAGAACAACAAAAGACCAGCGCGGCTCCTACTTCAAAGCTGGATCGATCAGCCCGAGAGAGCATCTCATGTCACAATCCTCGCGCGGGCGCATTTCCCCGGCATTACGGTCCCTTGCGTCCCGATTACGGCTGAAATAAGCGTGGCGCACCCCCCAATCCGGAGGAGAGGCCTGCGCGGGAATGCGCGGTGTGTTTCAGTTGAAACGGATCACGATTCGCACTGGCGGCTTGCCGCCATGATGCAGCCAGCATCTCCCATCTTGCGGTAGCCGGCATGCCGGCCAACTCGCCATCGAGCGCGGACTGAATGGAGGCGCGTATGTCCGACGAGCAAAGCAACCTCGCGCACGAGCCTCCGCGGTGTCAGCCACAGTGCTCAAGTGGAGCGGCGGCTGCCGTTTCAATTGTTCGGCACTCTGTTTCACGCGTAACCCAAGCGGCCGAATTTGCAATACACAAAACATGCCCCGCGCTCAGGCTGGCCTCATTGATCATGAACACCGTAGTCACTCATCCAATCTGAAGGACACATTCCATGTCATCGTTAAGTCAGGTTCGCATGCCGGCCGTCGAAGCTGAATTCGTAAATATCCCGGGGACCCCACTGAACGTCTCCCGAGTGGCGCTTGGCACGTGGGCCATGGGCGGGTGGATGTGGGGAGGAACGGACCAACGTGAATCGGTAGCCACCATTCGGGCCGCCCTGGATCAAGGCATCAATCTAATCGACACAGCGCCCGTATACGGCTTCGGCGTGTCCGAAGAAATCGTCGGCGCCGCTCTCGAGGGGACTCGCAGTCGGGCGGTGATTGCCACCAAGACCGGGCTGGAATGGCGCGACGGCAAGGTCTATCGCAACGCGACGCGCGCTCGAATCATGCAGGAAGTCGATGATTCACTTCGACGCCTGCGCACCGATTATATCGACATTTACCAGGTCCATTGGCCTGACCCTCTCGTGCCGGTGGAGGAGACCGCCGAGGTGATGCGCTCGCTCCACGAGCAGGGGAAGATCCGCGCGATTGGCGCGAGCAATTTTTCGGTCGATCAGATATCGCGCTTTCGGCAAGTCGCTCCGCTCCACGTGCTGCAGCCGCCTTATAACCTTTTCGAGCGCGCCATTGAGAAGGATGTGCTGCCCTACTGCGTGGCCAACAACATTGCGACGTTTGGCTACGGTGCGCTTTGCCGAGGATTGCTGAGCGGGCGCATTCGCCCGGATACCACTTTCGATGGCGACGATCTGCGGCGCATCGATCCCAAGTTCCAGCCGCCCCGATTGGCTCAGTATCTGGAGGCGGTGCGGCAACTCGATGAGCTCGCGAAGACGCGATTTGGCCGGCGAGTGATCCATCTGGCCGTGCGCTGGATGCTCGACCAGGGTATCAGCGTCGCGCTTTGGGGCGGCCGGCACCCGGAACAGGTGCAGGCGGCGCTGGGAGTGGCGGGCTGGTCGCTCGGTGACGCCGAACGCAAGCTGATCGATCGCATCGTAGACACGGCCGTCGTCGATCCGATCGGCCCGGAGTTCATGGCACCTCCGCAGCGCACCTCATCACCGACGGATAAAGGAGACAAGTCGTGAAACTCCCTCTACACCGCGGCTTCATCGGCGCGGGCGGGATACTGCTGATAGCCGCCTTCGGTACCGACTACGCCTATTACACGACGTCGCTCTGGCAATGGGCAAACTTCTCCGCGTGGCTCATCACGGCCGGCCTGATCCTCATCCTGGTCGCCGTCATCTTACTGCTGATCGACTTCGCAACGGGGCGCGCAGGTCGGCTCAACACGGGTTCCTTCATCCTGGTTGCCGCGGCCGCGTTGCTGTCTTTGGTCAACGCGTTCGTGCATAGCCGCGACGCATGGACCTCGGTGGTACCGCAAGGGATCTTGCTGTCCGCGGCTTCCACCATCTTACTGCTCATCGCCGGCGCGCGAGGATGGAGCCTCGCGATGAGCCGCGCGACCGGAGACCACCCATGAGAACGACATCTCTTCGCCCAATCGCCGCGCTGATCTCGTTCGTCGCGCTTGCGGCGTGCGGGTCAAAAGGCGGAGACCCGGCCCGCCAATATGGCGCGGATCCCTATTTGCCCGAACCGCACGACTACCTGCTGCCGCCCATGAGCGTTCCGAAGGCGATCGGTTGGAATTCCGGCGAGATGCCCACCGCGTCCGCTGGACTCAAGGTCGAGGCGCTCGCGACAGAGCTCGAGCATCCGCGCACTCTCTATACCCTTCCCAATGGCGATATCCTGGTCGTCGAGAGCAACAGCCCGGGCACGGAGGCCTATCGGCCCAAGGACTTCATCGCCGGAAAGGTCAAGGCGCGGGCTGGCGCCGCCGCAAGGGGTGGCAATCGCATCACTTTGCTACGCGACGCCGACGGCGGCGACAAGCCCGAGTTCAGGACCGTCTTCATCGACCATCTACACTCTCCCTACGGAATTGTGCTCGTTGGCGACACACTGTACGTTGCGAATACCGACGCGATCCTCGCCTTCAACTATCAGCCGGGGATGACGCGGGTCACGTCGCCTGGCGTGAGGCTCACCGATCTACCAGCTGGCCCGATTGACCATCACTGGACAAAGTCGATGACCGCGAGCGCGGACGGCTCGAAGCTTTACGTCGGTGTGGGCTCAAACAGCAACATCACCGAAAATGGCATGGCCGTCGAGGAGGGCCGTGCCGCTATTTACGAGGTCGACCGGTTGACCGGCGCGAAGCGCGTCTTCGCTTTCGGCACGCGCAACCCGACCAGTGTGGCCTTCGAGCCGCAGACGCATCAGTTGTTCGCCGTCGTTAACGAGCGCGACGAGATCGGCCCCGACCTCGTCCCCGATTATTTGACCTCCATCCGGGAGGGTGGCTTCTACGGCTGGCCCTACAGCTATTGGGGAAGTCATGTTGACGTTCGAGTCCACCCTCAGCGGCCGGACCTCGTCGCGCAAGCGATCAAGCCCGACTATGGTTTGAGTTCCCATGTCGCCCCCCTCGGGCTGCTGTTCAGCGAAGGTCAGCACCTGTCGCCGGCCTTCGCCAATGGCGCCTTCATCAGTGAGCACGGCAGCTGGGACCGCAGTCCCTTGAACGGCTATCAGGTGATTTTCGTATCTTTCGTGAACGGCCGACCGGCCGGCAAGCCGATATCGGTCGTCACCGGATTCCTCGGCAGGGACAACGAGACGGTTCACGGACGGCCCGTGGGCCTCGCGTTGGACCGCAGCGGGGCACTCCTCGTGGCAGATGATGCTGGGAACACCGTGTGGCGCGTGAGTGCAACGCAGTCGGGAACCTGAACTGCGCTAGCCACGGAGCCCGGAGCAATTTTGAGAATATGAATCAATAATTTACGAAGCATTGCTAGAATAATTCTGAATCATTTGTCCTGCTTTTGCCCAGTCCCTTCAGATTCGGCAAGACATGGGCAGATGAGACCCACCATCCCAGGCAGCATTCGCCCGGGTCATCAGTTAAGCCTAAGATTTCCGATGCAATGAGCGAAGATATTGTTCCGATCGGTCGAGCTGCCAAATAGCCAGCGTCGACTCTGGAAGGAGCCATTGAATGGACAAGTTTGTAATAGTCGAGCAACTAGGAGCAGTAGGACTTATCCGCCTGAACCGCCCAGAGGTACGCAACGCGCTCAATGCCGCGATGATCGTTGCGCTGGCCGAAGCAGTGGACCGTTTCGAAGCAGACCCTTCGATAGGTGCGCTTGTTATTACCGGTGGAGAGAAAGCCTTCGCGGCTGGCGCTGATATTGCGGAAATGGCAGCACTCGGCGGTTACGAGGAAACTTTTCTCGACGACTTCAACGCTGGCGAATGGTTGCGGCTGTCAACCTGTCGCAAAGCGGTTATCGCGGCGGTGGCTGGCTATGCCCTCGGCGGCGGCTGTGAGCTTGCCCTGATGTGTGACTTCATTCTCGCGGCCGATACAGCGCAATTCGGCCAGCTTGAGGTGACAGTGGGTATAACTCCTGGCGGGGGCGGAACACAGCGACTGGCGCGTTTCATCGGGAAGTCGAAAGCGATGGAAATGTGCCTGACCGGTCGCATCATGGGAGCCGAGGAGGCCGAGCGCTGTGGCCTGGTCAGCCGGCTATGTCGTGCCGCCGAACTCGTCGAAGAAGCTGTCCGTACTGCAGCCCGTATTGCCGCGCTGTCGCGCCCTGTGACCATTTCAATAAAGGAATGCGTCAATCAGGCCTACGAAACAGGGATGGCTTCTGGCCTTCTATTCGAGAGGCGAGCACTTCACGCCAGCTTTGGTCTTCAGGATCGCCGTGAGGGAATGACTGCGTTTCTCGAGAAACGGTCACCACAGTTCAATAGTCATGTTCGACCGACCGGCGGCTCGCCCGGAAAGAGCTGAACGTTTCCCTTCCGGTCAGAAATGTCGCAGACGCACAGACCTAGGTGTCCGGAAATGCGGGGCCTCCCACTGAAGCCATTGTCCACATTATTACTGTGTTACCCGTGCGGGCCTCCCCTTGCCATTCTTAAACTCGTGGCCCGCGGCGAGCTATTGCGTGGTAGATGAAGAGAACCACGATGGCACCGACAACAGCCACCAAAATGCTATAAATATTCACTCCGGTGACGCCCGTCATACCAAATGTTTGAAAGAGATATCCGCCAACCACTGCTCCGATGATGCCCAAGACAATGTCTAACACAAGACCTTCACCTGATTTGTTAACGATTTTGCTGGCGATGAACCCGGCTATCAGTCCGAGTACGATCCAAGCGATAAATGACATGTAGTTATCTTCTATGGTTAGTTTGTTGGTCCGATTCATCGACTTTATTCGAAACAGATGCACCCATAAATGATCCTCTCTGAATTCAACCAGGGCGAGTCAGACAAGCAAAGCACACAGTGTAGGACTGGTCTGAACCAAACTCCCCGGAAACTCATGTATTGCTAACGCATCATTTGAAGTGGGAAGTGGGCCGTAAAAGTTCTACCCGTTCGCATGCCGGATCCGGATGCAATGCTCAAAAGATGGCTCGCACTCAAACGTGAGCAATGGCCGGCCGCGTCAAAAACAGCGGTGCCCCAAAAATTGTCGATACGTATTGGGCACTCTGTGACTACTTACTGCTCTCGTATTTAAATGACACACTAATACGTGATCGATAGGCCTCCACTTTCCCGTTTTTAAGTTGCACGTCGAGCTTTACAACTTCGGCGACTCTAAGATCCCGCACGGTTTTGCTGGCGCGATTGATCGCGGCTGCGGTCGCTTTCTCCCAAGATTCGGTGCTGGTTCCAACGAGCTCAATTACCTTATAGACATTTTCTGTCATGACCATCTCCCCTTGAATTTAACGATAACACGCGCCCTAACCATACTATTCCAATTTCGCATTCCTCGACAGCGCTCCAAGCAGTATCCCTCGCCAACCTTTGTGTTGCCCGGAGCCCTCATGCATCACTACCCTCTCAGAATGCCCCGCGCAGCGTATTCGAGGGCTGCACTCTTGGTAAATCCGATCACGCCGTGCTTTGCCGCGTGATAGATGCCTCGCCCGGCGCCTCCGATGAGGCCGCCCAGCGATGAGCAGTTCACGATGGCGCCACTTCCCCGCTTTACCATGTGTTGCAGCTCGAATTTCATGCAGCTCCACACCCCGCAAGGATTGACCCCCATGGCCTCGACCTCTGCATCGTCTGATTCGTTACAGCGCAGAGCCAACGCCTCTGGAGTACGATTCTGTGCGCCGCTCACTGTTCAGTGGTATCGGCAAGGATAACTATCGACGAAACTGCTGAAATTTCCAACCTTTATCTACTTGATTTCGGTTCCTTCCCGCGGAGCCATAAAATCAATAGGTTACTTTTTGAATCGTCTCGAAAATATCTCGTCGCTCCCGCGCTGGCTAACGCACCTTTTCCGGTTACGGAGTGCTGCATTCGCAGCTAGATAATCGGCTACGAGCCGGATGCCTCGCCGGGATCCTGTCGAGGATGGAGGACATGGACCTCTGGATGGCGTCATCTCGCGATTCCCAAGACCCGACATCCGCCACGGTAGATCCCGGCGGAATCAGCCCGCAAACGTCGTGCGCCCCTTCTACCTCGAGGCGCTGGAGCGCTCTGGGCGTGAGGACGCGACGAGCCAACGCGTGGCCGAGTGGCGGCGCTACCTCGCCTGGGCGCTCGACGCTGACGGCAAGTCCGCCGAAGCACTACCGATCTTGTCCGAGATCGCTAAAAACAACGAGAAGACGCTCGGACCCACAGGAGAATTCACGCTCATTGCGTACCGTGATCTCGCGCATACACTGATTCATGTCGGTGATTTCTCGCAGGCGCTCAACTATGCGCGCCGCACAAGCACGTCGACGGCGGGAGCGCAATCCGCCGCCGACCCGGGGATGCTCAGGGGTCAGCAGGTGCTCGCCGAGGCGTTGCGCCGCGCGGGCCAGACGGGATCCGACTCGCCGACCGCATCTGCGAAGACATCGTCGTGGCATATCCCATTAGCCTGGGGGTTCATTGACGAACGCCATGGCCGCCATTCGGATCGCGCCGGATTGCGCCGGATAGGTATGCAGGATGGTGGCCAGGCGACGCATGCCGATTCCCGTGCTCATGATGACCGACATTTCATTGATGAGTTCACTGGCGCGAGTGGCGACAATCGTCGCGCCGAGAATGTGGTCGGTCCCCTGCCGCACGTAGATCTTTATGAAGCCGTAATCTTGTCCGTCGGTAATCGCACGATCAACGTCCTGCATCATGACGGTGAAGGCTTGTACCGGAATGGATTGCGCCCTCGCTTCGCGTGCATGCATGCCAATGTGTGCGATCTCGGGGTCGCAATAGGTACACCAGGGAATCGTCGACTGATCTTGCCGCTCCATGCGGGTGCCGAACGCGTTTTGGACCGCCAATAGCCCGGAGCTCTCCGCGACATTGGTGAACTGCCGCCGATTACAGACGTCGCCGGCGGCATACACATCGGCGTTGCTCGTGCACAGGAAATCGTCGACGTTGATGCCTTGCCCCATCTCGAAGTCGATAGCGGCGGCCGCCAGGCCCAAATCATCCACATTGGGGAGGCGCCCGATACTGAGCAGAATCTCGTCGACCGCGATGGACGTTTTGACATCGTCGTCGACCGTGTCGAGCCACTTCGTGCCACTTTCCAGACGAGCTCCAACGACCGTGGTGTTGAGCCGCGTGTCAACTCCATCTCGCGACATCGACATCGAGAGCAGCTCGGCCGCATCTCGCTCCTCGCAGGGAAGAAACTTGGCTTCATTCTGCACGAGCGTGACCCTCGATCCCAACCGGCAAAAGGCCTGCGCCAGCTCACAGCCGAGCGGGCCGCCGCCGATGATGCCCAATCGCTTCGGCAATTCCGTCAGATCGAAAATCGAATCGCTGGTGAGGTAGCCGACCTGATCAAGCCCCGGGATGCTGGACGATCGTGGCCGTGCGCCGGTGGCAACGATCGCTTTGTCGAATGATAGCGACGCCTCGCCCGCCATCACGGTGTGCGGCCCACTGAAGCATGCGTCAGCAAAAAAAACATCAATGCCTTGGGCGTGTAGTCGCTCGACGGCGTAAGACTCCGCAATGCGCGTCCTGATCCGGCGAATTCGCTCCATCACGGCCGGAAAATCCGTCAAGGGCCGCTCGAACGCCGCCGCGCCATACTCCTCTTCATCGCGCAGAGATAGGAGAACTCGAGCTGCCCGTATGATTGACTTGGACGGGATCGATCCGGAATTCAGCGAATTGCCGCCGAGGCGGTAGCGTTCCACCAAAGCCACGCTGCGACCCTGGCGTCTCGCAAACCCGGCGGCGGTGAACCCCGCCGGTCCACCGCCAAGGATGACCAGATCATACCGGCTTTGAGGCCGGGGATTTTGCCATCCCGGCGGGTGAACCCTGCGCAGAAATTCGTCCTGGCTCAGCGGCTCGTACCCGTCGAGAGAGTCGGAGTGCGGCATGGCTACAGCCACCCCCCCGTGAACCCTACGCGAAGAAGCCCGTCGCGGACTATCGGAGATCGACGCGTGATCTCCCAAATCAAGCCGGTGCGATAGTTTTCGATCATCATGAGCAACAATCCCTGGTCGAGCCCAAACCACCCTTCGGACAACCAGCCGGTGCCCTGCGATTGCAACGTCGCGTTAAAGCCGCTCGAGAAGCGATCATTTAGGCACACTTCCGGGTATGTCTTGAGCAGCCGTCGAGTTCCCCGGAGCGCTGCTCCTGGACCAAAGGGCAGAGTGGCCAGCATCGCCCAAGGAGCGATCGTTCCATCGTCCGGACCGTACGGCACCCCGCGCGACATGTAACCGAAGAATCGACGATCACGGCGGCTCTCCCTCAATTCGCGATTCCCAGGCCCATCGCCGGCCGTTATCCCCCAGCAATTCCGATCGTACCCCACATAGCCTCGCGGATTGCGCGCGCCGTATTCTCGGTGGATGGCAATAGCGCTCTTGGTATTCTCGAAATAGTCACTGCGCTTCTCGCGCATGAAGGCATCCTGAATGCCCCGATAGTCGATCCAAGCGTGCGAAAAGAGGTGCGTGAAGAGGGGCCCCGAGTACAGGACATCGTGGCCGAGTAAGTTCTCCCATTGATACGTGAGTGTCCAGTCGGAAAAGCTCGTCGCCGGCAGCGGATGCGTCGGTGAGCCGGCACCGAGCACGTAAACGGTGGTCGCTTCGTTGTAGCCTTCCCAGCCGTAATGCAAAAAGCCGTATTCCGGCTTCCATCCTTGAGAAACCGTCTCGAGTCCGTGTCGCGCCCAATCCCAATCCACGCGCCGATACAATGCGTCGCTCAAGTGTCGAATGTTCTCTTCATCGCCCACCCCGTCGAAGTAGCAACCCACTGTGAGCACGCCCGCCATCAACAAGGCGGTATCTACGAGCGACAACTCGCACTGCCACGTGCGCCGTCCGCTGCGCATGTCCAAAAAATGGTAGTAAAATCCCTTGAAGCCTGTGGCGTCCGGTTGCTCGCTTTGCTCGCTATCCCAGAAGAATTGCAGCGTTCGCAAGGTCAGTGCCACCGCCGCGCGGCGCGACATCCAATCGCGTTCAACGGCAACGGGGTAGCACGACAGTGCGAACCCGACGACCGCAATGCTGCACGGCGATCCCGCTCGAGAGGTGTCGCTGACCAACCCATTATCTGCGTTGGTATATTCCGAAAAATACGCAAAAGCCCCCCGCTGCAGCCGATCGAGCAGATCCTCGTCCGCCAACTCACACAGTGCTTGCATGCCGGAGTTCATTAGACGTGACCCGTTTCCCGATGTGCCCTCCTCCACACTCACGAGCCCTCCTTGCGCTCCAGAGATTGCCGGTGAGCGACACGATCAACCTAATCGCATGTATTGAGGGTGGGGCCGCCCCGCCCGCGTGTCTGTCTGCCAGCGTACCCAGCGCTTCGCATGTCGCTCAACGTTGAGGTTGCGGATAATTTCTGGAAAAGCGAATCGTCCACATGGGCAGCGCAACGACCAACACTGCCTCTATTGGGCCGTCCCGCGCGGCTCGTGTATCTAGTCGAACACCGCCAAGGTGATGCTCGAATCCTGAATCACGGCACAAGCGCCTTTTCCCTCTACCAGGCCCATTCTCTCGACGCTCTCGTGAGTGATGATGGCAATGACGTGACGGCCACCGGGTAGCGTCAATGTGATTTCATCGTTGACCGAACCCAAGTGTATGCGGGATATCGTTCCCCACAGGTGATTTCGTGAGCTTGTGCAAACGCGGGGATCGGTCATGAGCATTACCGACTGGGCTTTGACGAAGGCATGCACTTCCTTGCCCAGCGCAAGACCTAGGCGTTCAGCGCTTTCTCTCGTGATGATCGCGACCAGTTCAGCTTGAGCATCCAGGCGTATACAAACTTCGCAATTGACCGCGCCGTCGCGCAACGCCGCAATCGGTCCCACGAATTGATTGCGAGCGCTGGTCTTCATCGACATGCGTCGCAGGAGAGCTCGATATTGTTGAATGTCCCCCGGCCCCTCGGTACCGAGTTTCTGCGCCACGCGATCCAATACCTCCTGGTAGCTCTCCTCCATGGCACGGTAGAACGCTACCATGCGCCGGCCATACGCAGTAAGGCTGGTGCCACCCCCACCGGAGCCGCCGACGGCGCGCTCCACCATTGGCTCGTCGGCAAGGCTATTCATGGTGTTGATCGCATCCCAAGCCGCTTTATAGGAGAGTCGAATCGTCTTTGCCGCCTGCGAAATGGAGCCTACTTCACCGACCGCCTCAAGCAGCCGAATCCGCGTGTCGCCGAGAAAAGCGCCCATTTCCGTTTCCACCAAAAGGCGGCCCACCAGCTTGGGGTGGTTACGACGGCGGATCATCTTACGCTTGGGTGTCATTGGGGTGACCGAGGGCTGCGGCCCCGTGATTTGCAGTTTTCGAGATACGCTCAATCATAGCCAAAATATCCCACGGTGCGATGCTGCCTTCGCCATCGTCGGCTCCGAGATCCGGTTCGTTGTAATCTTCCATACATGTCTACGTGAGCTTTACGACAATGCGCATTATTCGCGGCAGCTCGCGGAGATTCTGGCACCGGACGTGTTTCTCGGTGGAGAACTGCTCGCCGCGAGCTTAATCGCAATATTCATTCACGCCGGATTTCACCGGTTTATCAAACCTGCTTCACAGCCCGCCTTGTTGGCACGCTTCCTGCTTGTGTTCGCTATATTGATACTTCTATAGCGATCACCTACCCGCATCTCTAAATCGAGTTTTGGATTCTCGATGAAGTGCCGGTCGATCTACGGGAGCACGGGATGAAATCTCATTACAGTCCGCCGTCGGCCGCCTCTAGTGGCCATTCTGATACTGCCGCCAGTCAATCCGGAGTCGGTGCGTTCGCCGTTAGGGACGAGGTTCGGTGGGTCGATGCCAACCCGGAATTAGAAGCTCCGCCCGTTCCATTTCCGTCACGCCGAATTTTCAAGGAAACCGGAGAAGAGATGTTGTGGGCGTTGGTGCAGTGTCATCATCAGCGATTGTCCGAATCAGCGCTTCAACAGCTTTTTCCTTCGAATGAGCGAGAGTTCATTGCAGGAGTGACACGCGCGGCCGACTACGTGATCGAGACCTGCGGTGGCCCCGCCTATTTCACGTCGCGTCATGGCAAGCCCTGCATGCGCAAGCGGCATTACCCGTTTGTAATCGACGAAGAGGCGCGGGACATCTGGCTCCGACTCTTATGCCAGGCATTCCTTGATGTGGGGTTTCCCGCTGAGGTACGCCAAGAGTACTGGGATTGGGCTGAAGCTTTCTCGATCCGCATGATCAATCATCGAAGTGCGCGAATACCTTTGCGGCGCCATCCGTTTCCTGACCTCTCCTACTGACGTTGGGCTTGACTACTCGGTCGTGTTGTACATACTCGCTATATAACGCTGTCTATATCGTATTTTACACGAGGGATGATCGTCTATGGAAAAGTTAATCCTGGCGTTAGTGGCCATGATCTCCATCGCGGGCGTCGCGAATGCGGCCGAGGAAGGGCGGGCTCAGACTCCACCCGGTCCGCAAGCCTGCACGAGTGTCAAGGATTTCTTCGCGACCGACTGCACGCTGACCTGGTACGGCATTACGGTGTACGGCGCGTATGACATCGGCGTCGGCTGGGTCACCCATGGATTACCGGAAAACGCCTATAACTACGAAGGCGAATCGCTGGTCAACCGCAACGGCAACAGCTCTCGTTTCCTCATTGCACCCAACAACCTGTCACAGACGGGCTTGGGCATCAAAATCTCGGAGGAGTTTCTGGAGGGGTGGTCCGTGATAGCGAATGCCTCGACCGGCATCAATCCGCAGTCCGGCGTGCTGGTCAACATGGGAGCCACCATGACCATGAACAATGGCCTGCCGCGGAGCAGCTACTCCTTCGCCGGCGACGGGGCGCGCGCGGGCCAAACCTTCAATGACGAGTTCTATGGCGGTATATCGTCCGTGCCTTTCGGAGCGCTGACCATCGGTCGTCAACGTGCCCTCGGCACCGATGCGATGCTCGTTTACGATCCGGCCGGCGGCGCTTATTCCTTTTCGTTCATCGGCTACAACGGCCTGATGGCCGGCGGCGGCGACACCCAAGACACCCGTTGGGATGATGCCTTGAAATATCGCCTCACCTATGGCCCGGTCCATGTCGGAGCGATGTATAAATTCTCCGACGGTCAGGGCGGCTGCTACTCCGCCGCGGCCACCTGGACTGCCGCCACTTGTACCGGGGAACAGCCGCATAATTCCGCCTATGGCTTCGACTTGGGCGGTACCTTTGCCGGGTTCTCCGCCGACGTGGTCTTCCAACGGGTCTTCCAGGCGATCAGCGTGCTCAACCCCTTGCTCGGGCCTCAAAGCCTGTCGAAACCCTACCAATCGACCACCGACAGCATCAATACAAACCCGATCAACGGGCCCACCAATCTGATCGGAACGAGCAACACCGAATATGGCATCGTGACCGACAACAGCGCCGTGATGGTCGCCGCCAAATATGTCTGGGATCCGTTCAAGCTTTATGCCGGCTACGAACACATACGCCAGACCAACCCGTCGGAACCCTTGGGCGTCGGCGCCACGGCCCAGGGCGGTTATCTGCTGAGCGGCGTCGAAGACGACAATCTGGATTCCCCCAAGATCGTGCAGGTCGCCTGGACGGGTGTGAAATACGCCTTGGACCGCAACGCCGTTCTTACTTTGTCCTACTATCGTGAGTGGCAGAACGACTTCCGCATCCCGTCGACCTGCTCATCCACCGCCGGGTTCCGCAGTTCCTGCTCGGGCTACTTGAACGAGGTGTCGTTCTATACGGATTACCACTTCACCACGCGTTTCGACGCGTATGCCGGCATTGCCTATTCCAACGTCTCCGGCGGTCTGGCCATCGCCATTCCCCACGGCCCCGGCGTCCCCTATTACTACAACAACAACCTCGCACCGACCGTGGGGGCCCGCCTCACCTTCTGACCGCTGCTATTCGAGGTACAATCAGGGCAGCAGATCGCATCCGTTCCCAGCAAGCCGAAGGATAGAGCTTCATGCTAATCAGCGCCCGCAATCAGTTTCCAGGCCTAGTCAAGGCCGTCCAGAAGGGAGCCGTCAACTCCGACGTCATCCTCGACATCGGCGACGGCCTTCAGATATTCGCCAACATCACCAACGACGCCGTCGCGGACCTGCGGCTGGCCCCTGGGCGTCCGGCGGTGGCCCTCATTAAATCGAGTTTCGTGATTCTGACTTCTGACTCCAACACCCGGACCAGCGCGCGAAACCGGCTAACCGGTGTGATCTCGGACATTATCCCCGGCAGCGTCAATTCCGAAGTGAAGCTTCGGCTCGCCGGGAATCGCACTCTGACCGCCATCGTCACCCTCGATGCGCTGAAGGAGATGGGCCTGGTCAAGGGCGGTTCTTGCACGGCGCTCATAAAAGCCTCGCACGTGCTAGTCGCTGTCGACGGTTAACGGCTGCCCGAAGCGCTATTCCGGGCCGAAGCACAACTCGTAATCGCTGCATACACCGCAGCTCGGCGCTTTGCAAAGACGAGCTTGCGCACGGTCGCACAACAACTTGTAAAAGAACTTCTTCCACCGCAGATTGGCCGTGTTCTTGAAGTACAAAGTCGGGAAATACCGCCTGAGCAGCTGCGACAAGGCCACCCGATCCGGCATCCCCATGTCCTCCCAGAGGTGATTTTCCCCGGCGCAGGCGCTGGCGATGGCGTGCGCCAGCCAGCGGGTCTCCTCCAAATCGTCGCGCCGATGCTCGCCTAGCAACGCGAGCAGATCATCGAACTCCTCGGGTTCAATGGCTGCGCAGACCACTTCGGGTGCCCTAACAAGCGCCTCATCCGCCGTTTCAGGGGGAGCGCTCGGGAAATAGCGTGCGAGCAGGCGGATTAATTCCGCCGACTCGAGCTTGCGGATCGCAAAGCGCGCCAACACGCCACAAAAAGCCAGGTTCGCAAGGTCGCCCGGGTCGCGCGCCGCCGCAAGCAGACGCTCCCGATCCAATCCGCGGGAGGACACTATCATGCCTCCTCCGTCATCGGCAGGTGCGTATAGCACTTCTTCGGACAGATCTTCGAGCACGCCTCACAGCCCACGCAATTGAGTTGATTGGCGATGGTCATCACCTTCTTCTCGTATTCATCGTCATCGTCGAGGTCAGCCGCCAGTGGCACCAGGTCACCTTCCTCTGTCACGCCTGCCAGTTGCAGCACCTCTCGTCCGCACACTTTGAAGCAGCGTCCGCATCCGATGCATGCCTTCTGATTGATCTCCTTGACGAATTTCGGCGTCCAGCTGCGCCCGTCCGGCATCTTGATGGTGACGACAGCCATCCTCACCCTCCGCCCGCTGCGAGCCGCGAACGCGCCTCGGTCAGGCTCTTGTAAGCCTGAAACGCCTGTTCCGCGACTTCCATGATCTTTTCCCAGCCGAGCGGCAGTTCTTCCGCCAGATCGTGCAGGTTCATCTTCAAATTGATCGCCTGCGCATTGAGCTTCTTGATCTGAACTTTGAGCGCTTCCACATCATCCATCACCCACCTCTCACCGATGTCCCGGTCTAATCGCGCACCCATCACTCGTAACGCGCCACGTCGGGGTACTTCTCAATCATTCCGATTCCGGCGAGCACCAATTTCTCGCCTTCATCCGCCAGCACTTGCAGGCTGGCGAATCCGAACCGGTGGATATCGCGCAATTGCTTGTTCACGACGATCAAGCGACCAGCCGCCAGAATCATCCGGCCGAATCCCTCGTGATGCATCTTCATCATGGGAGTCACCATGACCCCGGTGACGCGCTCGATCGCGAGGCCCACTGCGTTGTAGAACAGTTCCAGGCGCCAGATGGTTTCTGGGTCCGGATCTCCGATCATGGGAATCTGCTTGCGCTTCTCCTTGTCGAGGATGTACGGATCGAGCAGTTGCAAGTCGCTTTTGCCATCCCAGGCGCCGTGGGCATCCTGCGCCCGCCACTGCTTGATGAGTTCCTTGATGAATCGCGATTCGACGGCCTCGCCGGCCAATACCGTTGCCGCATCAGCCGCCATGACCAGCCGCCTCCTCTTCGAAGTCCATGACACGTTCCCGGCCTTTCAGCAGAGCCTTGCGCAGCCATGGCGGCGGCGTTCCCCGAAGCACGTCGCGCAGGCGGACGAGAATGTCGACGATTTCCTCTGGCTGAGCGACCTTCACCGGATGGATATTCTTCGCGACCACGCGGGCCGCCCCCGAGCCGCCGATGGCGGCGATATAGAGAATCGCGCAGTCCTTGATGGCCTCGAGCTTGGGCGCCAGCTTGTCCTCGTTGCCGTCCTCCTGCAGATCGCCATCGAACTGGATCGCTTCGACGAATTGGTGGCCTTCCGGCGATATCTCGTAGACCGCGATGTTCTTTGCCCAACCGAAATGGGCATCGACACGCTTCAAATCCTGGGTCGCAAAGGCGATTTTCATACCTGTTACTCCTCGCTGTGGATTAATGACCCGCAAGCGCCGCGTCATCTGCATGACTGCCCTCCGGCAGGGGCCAGCTCGCGGGCGTACTCTCGTGCGGATGCGCCAAGAAGACATTCCCGATCTCGCATAGAAACTCCCGCGTTCCTCGATACCCCACGGTGAGTCGATGTCCGGCCCCGAGGCGGTCGAACAAGGGCATGCCGGCGCGGTGAAATGGAATCTTGAGCCGCTCGGCCGCCTGTCTACCGTGCGAATGCGTGATCATCAAGTCGCACCCCGCGGCACGCTGCTCCAGATCTTCCAGATCTCCGATCAGCACCTCTTCGGTCGGCACCAGTTCGAGCAGCGGCGAATGCGTGGTCGTGATCGCCGCCGAGATCCGGGCGCCAAGCTCCGTGAGGCTCATGGCCAAGGCCCACAGCAGATCCGGCTCGGCACCAATCACGATGCGTTTTCCGCCGATGAAGAAATGCGCGTCCAACATGGCATCCTGCAGCTGGCTGCGCTGACGCTTATATTTGTGGGGGACTGCAGCGCCCGACACCCGCATCAATTCGGTGATGAATTCATCGACCCCCGCGAGACCCGTCAGCCGCTGCAGCACCGTGAAGGGAACGTCCGTCTTGTCGTGCAGCACCTGCGCGCAAGGGCGCATCTGTTCGCCGAGCGCGAATGTATGGATGGATGCACCCATGGAGCGGGCCTCCACCAGGGTGGTACCCCCCAAAGTGGTGGGACTGAAATCGTCCGACATATGCCCATCGAGAGAGCCCGAGACGTCGGGAAGGAAAATCGGGCGCAGGCCAAAGGCCTCGATCATCTCGCGGATCTCATTGATGTCTCCTGGTGTCAGGTGGCACCCCGGCAGCACGTTGACCTGGCCACGAGCGGGGCGGCCGGCCGGCTCGGCCAGCGCTCCCAGTAATGCAGTGACGCCCTTCGACCAGCCATCCTGGAATGCACCGACGTAATCGGGTGTCGAGACGTAGACCAAAGCGGTATCGTTCACCTCGGGGTGACGCTCACGGATCAGCTTCAAATAGCCATCGACATCATCGCCCTTGGTCTCGGTGAGGCCGGTGGAACAAATGGCGATGAGATCCGGCTTGGCGCGCGACCTGATGTTGAGGATTGCTTTTTCCACATTGTCGTAGCCGCCCATGATGGTCGTCGCCTCGTTCATGGCCGTGGTCTGCAGAGGAATCGCCTCGCGAAAATGCCTCACCAGTAGCACCAATCCAAACGATGTGCATCCCTGCGAGCCGTGCATCACCGGCATGCAGTGGTTCATTCCCAGGAATGCGTAGCTCGCACCGAGCGGCTGGCTCATCTTCAGCGGGTTGACCGCCGCGGCTTTGAAGGGTGTCTTGACGATGGCCATCGGTGTGCCCGCTAGACCCCCACCGAGGCCGCGCCCTCCCAAGGCGCCTTGGCGCGCACCTGGGCCCAGACCGGGTTGTGCAGCGTCTTGTCGATCTCCTCAACCAGCTTCACCATTCCCTCGTAACCCGCATAGGCGTGGTGCCGTTCCTGGTTGATATCGAGCCAGGGCATCTTGGCCTTGAGTGCGACGAACTGCGAGCGGCCGCCGGATAACATGATGTCGGCGCGGGCGTCCTTCAACATCTTGTACATTTCGCGGGGCGTCATGTCGTCGATCATGTGCGCTTCATCACCCATGATTTCCTTGATGCGATCCTTGTCTTCCTTGGTGGATTTCTTGACGCTGGTGCCGACGATTTCCATGCCAGCCTCCTGCAAGGCAGCCACCACCGACCAGGACTTTACGCCGCCGGTGATGAGCAGCACTTTTTTGCCATGCAGGCGTTGCTTGTAGGGCTCGATTCGCGCCCACGCACGCGCCTCCTCGGTCTCGATCAGCGCCTCAGTGCGCGGCAGAATGTCGCCCGGTGCTCCGCGCTGCACCAATAGGCGGGCGATCTCGCGGAGGCTCTCGGACATGTCGCCGATACCATAAAAGGATCCCTCGAAGAACGGGATTTGATATCGCTCCTGCATTTTTCGGGCGATATTGATCATCGCCTTGGAGCACACCATCATCGATGCTTTGGCGCGGTGTGAATACGCGACTTCCCGATACTTGGCATCGCCGCTGATGCACGCGAGGACGCGCACACCCATGGCGTCGAGCAGCGGTTTGACCTGCCACAATTCCCCCGACAGATTGTATTCGCCGATGATGTTTATGTCGTAGGGGGTGGTGTACTCGGGCTCCTGGGTGCCGATGACGTAGTCCAGCAACGCCTCGCCGCCTAGCTTGTTGCCGAGATTTTTCACCCCGGCGAAACCGGGCGAGTTCACCGGAATCACCGGCTTGTTGAACTTAAGGCTGGCCGCCTTGCATACCGCCTCGATATCATCGCCGATCAGCGCGGTGACGCAGGTCTGGTAGACGAATACCGCCGGCGGGTCGTATTTGTCGATGATCTGCTTGACCGCCTTGTACAGCCGCTTCTCGCCGCCATAGACGACATCGAGCTCATTGATGTCGGTGGTGAAGCCGGTCCGATACGTGGCCGGGCCGGAGGACAGGGCATGGCGGTTGTCCCAGGAATTGCCCTCGCAAGCGATGGGGCCATGCACGAGGTGCGCCACATCGGTGATCGGCTGCAGCGCAATTTTTGCCCCGTCGAAGGCGCACCCGCCCGCTGCCGCGCCGGGCGAGAGCTGCTTGGTGCAGCCCTTCTTGCGTTCCTTGTCCGATTTTCCGAGATTCTTGCCGCATGCCGGTTCCTCGAACACTTCCTGCAGTTTGCTTGACAGCGAACTCATGACGGTCTCCCGACTGCGGCCGGCCGCGATGTCAACGAATGATGTCGAAGCTATAGTCCGTCTTGGACGGCACGCTGGTGTTCCTGTCGATCTCATCGAAAATCTTGTCGAGCAGCCACACCAGCACGTTCATCCCACCCTGGTAGCCCCACACCGAATAACGATGGTGATGGTGGCGATCGAAAATCGGGAAGCCGATGCGGATCAAGGGGGTACCGGTGTCGCGTTCCAGATACTTGCCGTAGGTGTTGCCGATCAAGAAATCCACCGGCTCCGTGAACAGCAGGGAGCGCATGTGCCACAGATCCTTGCCCGCGTACACATGGCAATTCTTGCCGAACGGCGAGGAGTCGAACAGCGCCTGGACTCTTTCAACCCACTCCTTGCTGCCATTGGTCGCCAGCACATGGGTCGGCTCGGCGCCGAGTTCGAGCAGGAAACCGGCAAGACCCAGGCACAGGTCGGGATCGCCGTAGATGGCGAACTTCTTGCCGTGAATGTGCGCGCTGGAATCCGCGATCGCGTCCACCAGGCGTCCGCGCTCCTTGGCAAGCTCCTCCGGAATCGCCCTGCCGGTGATGCGTGACAGCTCCATCAGGAACTTGTCGGTGCCCGCGACCCCCACGGGATGATTGAAGGACACGACCTCCTGGCCGTGATTCGCGATGAAGGGCAACGTCTTCTCGGTGCAATAGTGCTGCATGGACAAGGTGGCCTTGGCATGCACCGCATCCGCCGCCTCCTCCAAGGTCGTACCGCCGTCGTACATGCGGAACGTGCCGTCGGTGGGGGTATCCCACACGTCACTGTTGTCGCCGAGAATGGTGTAATCCACCTTCATCAAATTAAATATCCGTTTGATTTCGCGCAGATTTCCCACGGTATAGCCATCGAAGCCGCCGATGAAATTGATCTTCTCGTTGGCCACACGCTCGAGCTTCGGCGCCGTGTTTGCCTTCCCGTCCCAGAAATGCTCGACAATCCCCTTCATGACGTTGTCGTAGCCGGTGATGTGGCTGCCGACGAAGGCGGGCGTGTGTGCAAACGGCACGTTGAATTCTATCGGTACCGAACCCTTTTCCTTGGCGGTCTTGATGAAGGCGTTGAGGTCATCCCCGATCACCTCGGCCATGCAGGTGGTCGACACCGCGATCATCTTCGGCTTGTAGAGGCTGTATGCGTTCGCGAGGCCGTCGATCATGTTGTTCAACCCGCCGAACACCGCGGCATCCTCCGTCATCGATGAAGACACGCAGGAGCTCGGCTCCTTGAAGTGACGCGAGAAATGGCTGCGGTAATACGCTACGCATCCTTGAGATCCATGCACGAAGGGCAGCGTGCTTTCGAAACCCACCGCCGCGAACACCGCACCCAGCGGCTGACACGCCTTGGCCGGATTCACCGTCAATGACGTACGCGCAAAATTTTTCTCTCGATATTCGTCGGTTTTGGTCCATTCACGGACGCGCTCGACGTCCGCCGCGGGCACCGGATTCTCAAAGTTCTTTTTCTTGTTCTCGAGCATCTCCTGATACTCCGGCTGCCGGAACAGGTCGAAGTGATCGAGGACATGGGTGGCGCTTTGAGTCATGAAGATCTCCTGAAGTCTAGAATCTGGCGGAGCGCCCCTCGCGCATCCGCCCTGATGGCTACTCGGCCGTTGCCGCTTCGTTCGCTCCGGCGGCTGGCGCTTCGTTCGCTCCCGCGTGAGTCTTGTCGGCCGTCTTCCACGGCGTTTTGGCCAATGCCCACACCGGCGAATTGATCGCCATGTCCATGTCGCGGGCGAAGATCGCGAAGCCGTCATAGCCATGATACGGCCCTGAGTAGTCCCACGAATGCATCTGGCGGAAGGGAACGCCCATCTTCTGGAACACGTATTTTTCCTTGATACCGGAACCGACCAGATCGGGTTGCACTTTCTCGACGAATTTCTCGAACTCGTAGCCGGTCACGTCGTCATAGATCAGCGTGCCATCCTTGACGTAGTGCGTGGTGCGCTGATAGTCGTCGTTGTGCCCGAACTCATAGCCTGTCCCGACCACTTCCATCCCCAGGTCCTCGTACGCGCCGATCACGTGACGCGGACGCAGGCCCCCGACGAACAGCATGACCTTCTTGCCGGTCAACCGCGGCCTGTATTTGTCGAGCACCGCCTGCATCAGGGGCTTATACTTGGCGATCACGCGCTCGGCGCCTTCCCTGATCTTGTCGTCGAAGTGACTCGCGATCTTGCGCAGCGATTCCTCGATCTTGGTGGGGCCGAAGAAGTTGTATTCCACCCAGGGAATTCCGTATTTCTCTTCCATGTGCCGCGAGATGTAATTCATCGAGCGATAGCAATGCAGCACGTTCAGCTTCGCCTTGGGCGTGGCCTCCAACTCTGCGATGCTTCCGTCTCCTGACCATTGCGCGATCACACGCAGGCCCATTTCCTCCAGGAGAATTCGGGACGACCATGCATCACCGCCGATGTTGTAGTCGCCGATGATGGCGACGTCGTAGGGAGTTCCTACGAAATCGGAGGGCTTGTCTATCTGCTTGTCGAATATCCAGTCGCGGATGGTGTCGTTGGCGATATGATGACCAAGGGACTGGGAGACGCCGCGGAATCCCTCGCAGCGCACCGGCACGATGGTCTTTCCGTCGTACTGCTTCGACTTGGCTTTTGATACGGCCTCGATATCATCGCCGATCAGGCCGATCGGACATTCGGATTGCACCGTGATGCCCTTGTTCAACGGGAACAGCACCTGGATTTCATCCATGATCTTGGAGAGCTTCTTGTCGCCGCCGAAGACGATGTCGTTTTCCTGGAAATCGGACGTGAATTGCATGGTGACGAACGTATCGACGCCGGTGGTGCCGATGTAATAGTTGCGTCGCGCCGCCCAGGAATACTGGCCGCAGCCCACGGGTCCGTGACTGATGTGAATCATGTCTTTGATGGGGCCCCACACCACGCCTTTGGATCCGGCGTAGGCGCAACCGCGAATCGTCATCACGCCCGGCACGGATTTGATGTTCGACTTCACGCCGCAATCCGGTTTTCCCTCCTCGAAGGTGCCGAGATGTTTGGCGCGCCGCTTCGCATATTTTTCGGGGTACGCCTGCAGCACCTCGGTGATGAGTTGCTTGTTGCGCGCTTTGGTGTCTTCCAGCTCTGCCGGTGTACTCAGGCTCATGTTGCTACCTCTTGGTCTAAGGTTCCCTCTCCCAAACGGGAGAGGGATTGGGACTTGACTTCTCTTATGCGACCGACAGCGCCAATTCCGCCGCCTTCTTGCCCACTTCCGATTCGTCGACCTGCTTCATGATTCCGAACTGCATCAACATGTCCTCGAGTTCGTCCATGGTGATGGGCGTCGGGATGATGCCTTGGCCTTTGTTTTCGTGGATTTTCTTCGCCAATTCCCGATACTCTCCCGCCTGCTTCGATTCATTCGCGAATTCGATGACGGTCATGCGGCGCAATTCCGCGTGCTGCACGATGTTGTCGCGAGGCACGAAGTGGATCAGCTTGGTGCCGAGTTTCCTCGCCAACTCCGTGGCCAATTCCAGCTCCTTGTCGGTCTGACGCTCGTTGCACACGAGTGCGCCCAAGCGGACGCCGCCGGAGTTCGCGTACTTCAAGATGCCCTTGGAGATGTTGTTGGCTGCGTACATGGCCATCATTTCGCCCGACATGACGATGTAGATTTCCTGCGCCTTGTTTTCGCGGATCGGCATCGCGAAGCCGCCACATACCACGTCGCCCAGCACGTCGTAGGACACGTAGTCGACGCCCTCGTAGGCACCGTTCTCTTCCAGGAAATTGATCGAGGTAATGACGCCGCGGCCGGCACAGCCGACGCCGGGCTCCGGGCCGCCCGACTCGACGCAGCGGATATCCTTGTAGCCCACTTTCATCACATCATCGAGCTCTAAGTCCTCCACGCTGCCGGCCGCTGCCGCCAGGCTCAAAATGGTGTCCTGCGCCTTGGCGTGCAGAATCAACCGGGTGGAGTCCGCCTTGGGATCGCAGCCTACGATCAAGATCTTTTGGCCGAGATCGGCCAGTGCTGCAAGCGTGTTTTGCGACGTGGTGGATTTTCCGATGCCACCCTTGCCGTAAAAAGCGATTTGACGCAGAGATGCCATTAACCTTCTCCTTCGTACTCGAATTGTTGCGACTCGGCCGGCACCCTGCGTGATCTTCACGCCTTGCGGTGCCGCCGACCAAATTCCGCTGCAGGTTGGTGGACACTGGCCTTTGCTCTTGTTCGAAGGGGCGTCGTATCCATCAATCACGCTGCTCGAGATGGAGTAAGCAAGGCGCGTGCCATGTCCGTCGTTGACCCGCAACCCATTGTATTCATGCATCAAAGCGAGGCGCGAGGCAGGTGCTGGTGAATGTTCCGAACCCGACATCGGTCGCCCGTGTGTACGGAACGGAACAAGCTCGCCAGGGTTGCGAGCGGCGGCCACGCGCCGCTGGTCGCGGTCATCCTGGGCTAAGGCGATGATTGCACTCGAGGGTGCGCCCCTAGGAATGAAAGTTGCTGCGTTTCAGTGCAGCTCACCCCTTTCAGGCTGATTACCCACAACCGCGAGGCGCATATGCAAATCGGTGTCGAAAGTTCCAGAGCCGTCGAAAACAAGCGGGTCTTCGTCGTCGATAGCGACGAGATCACGCGCGCCATCCTGCAGTTCATGTTGCACGATGAGAACGAGACCCATGAAATCTCGAGCATCGCTCAGGCCTATGACAAAGCCGCTGACTGGAGGCCGGATGTCATCCTGCTCGGCATGCCCATGGTGAACCAGCACGGTCCAGGGATTATCAACGAGCTGCGCGAGCGCATCCCCGGTGTACGCATCGCCGTCATCGCCGACTCGCTGAACGATGCGGCCGCACGGGATTGTCTGAAACTGGGCGCATCATCACTGCTGGCCAAACCGCTGACCATCGAGGCTGTGCGGCGCAAGGTGGATACCCTGCTGGGGCGCCGCACCTCACTCGCCATTGCAGTTCAGATCGCCTGAGGGAAGTCATGGAGGTCGTGTTCTACGAGAAACCGCGCTGCGCGACCAATACGCGCCAGTGCCGCTTGTTGGAAACCGCAGGCCACACCGTGGTGATGCGTAACGTGTTGTCGGAACCCTGGACCGCGGAGCGCGCTGAGCCGCTGCTCATCAGACGTCCCCTCATGGAAATCGGCACCGCACGCATCGCCGGATTCGACCTCCGACGGCTTCGAGAACTGATCGGCCTAGAAGCGCCCGAATCTGCCGGCGGTCTTGAGGGATGCACGCGGGTCCCCGGGGCATGATGCAGTCGGTCGACGACTCGCGTTATGTCGTGGTCGCAACAATCCCCCTGCGGCCTGTCGTAAAGGAAACATGAAGCCGCTCCAGGGAAACGTCGACACGCCGGATTCGCCGCGAAATGAGCCAAGTCTTTGCTTGGCACGGACATTGCTTGTACTTGTGCATGAATGCAAACAGTCACCTCGCCCCATCGCACTTCGAGCTGGTCGGCGGCCAGGCGGCGGTCGACCGGCTCGTCGAATCGTTCTACGACAGGATGGACAAGCTGCCTGAAGCAGCCGGCATTCGCGCACTCCACCCCCCGGACTTGAGCGGCACCAAGGCCGTGTTCAAGAAGTACCTGGCCGAATGGCTGGGCGGGCCGGCCATTTACACCGCGGAACGCGGTCATCCACGGCTGCGCATGCGGCACATGCCGTTTCGCATCGGCTTGGCGGAACGGGACGCGTGGCTGATCTGCATGAGCGGTGCAATGGCGGAAGTCGTCGGATCCCATCGCCTGCGCGAGCTCTTGATGGCGCAGCTCTTCAACACCGCCGCTTGGATGCGTAACGATGACTTTTCGCGCTGAGGCGCCTGAGGCACGGTCGTGAGCGCAGAACTCGCTGGCGGCGATGGCCGAGTCTTAGAGCACGCGGTGGTTCAATACGTCGTATGCAGTTTCGATGACATTCCCAACCGTCGGGCCAAGGCGTTTCAGCTTCTCAAACGCGCGCAAGATGGCGGTGCGACCACCTTTTTCTTCTTTGTCGTGCGCTGGGGCCGGCATGTGTTCGGTTACATCAATCGCTGTCCGCATACCGGCGTCAATCTCGATTGGGAACGGAATCAATTCCTCGATCCCAGCGGCTTGCGGCTTATGTGCGGCAAGCATGGTGCATTGTTCGACATCGGTACCGGCCACTGCATCGATGGACCGTGTAAGGGCAACTCGTTGGAGCCTGTGTCGATCACGGTGATTGACGGCGAGGTGTGCGTGAGCGGCGTCGAACTGATCGAGGACGACGCCGGGGCCGCCGGCCTATTTAACGTTACTCCGCGGCATGCAACAGCCGAAACGCGGCGACCCACGCATCGACCCTAAGTCGACATCCTCGCATCGAGACTCTATGCTCCGTGGTCTCGAATAGCTCGGGCTCCAGGCGGTAGGGTGCAACGAGTGCCCGCACGTCCGCCGCGTCATCGCTCAAATCCACGATTCGTTCATCGATGATGTTGAATTGATGTTGATAGTTGCCGGTGATCGCGCCGCCGAACAAGCGCTGCATGAACAGGGACCCGTACTTGCACGAGCGCGATAGGTCCTCGGGCGGCGCCTCGCCGCGCTCTTCTGCACGTTCCCGCCACTTCATCATGACGAAACGGCGTGCGCGGGTCATTTCCGCTGCGTCCAGCGCCAACAATACGGTGTTCAATCCACGACCTTGCCGTTGACTTGCCGATGATTGCAAGCATGCCCTTCCCTGACCGCACGGGCGCGGCCCTTGACCATGATGGCCGCGCTCTTGCCCGGTGCGCTCGGTGCGGATATCCATTGCTGCAATTTCGCGCTCCCGCAATTCGGACAGGCCGCCTTGTTCGAGGAATTTATCAACAACTCGAAGGTCTGGCTGCATTTCTTGCATGTGTATTCGTAGAGCGGCATTTCAGACTCCTTTGTCGTGTTTGCGACAATCCGTCGGCGAGCGGCACAGCGCCGCGGTGCGCCAATCGATTGAAGCAAGAATGGTGCCGTAAAGACTTGCAAATCATGGGAGGCGACATGAGCACATATATCAAGACCACGCGAGACGGCCGGAGGGTCGAAGTCATGGGAACGGCGGTGTGCCTCGACGGCAAACCCGAGGCGGAGGCACTCGTAGCCGTCATCCAGCACCCTAATTGGCGCGCCATACTCGAAGCGGCACCCGACGCCACGCATATGGCGGGGCGCCTGGCGCTCAATGTAGACGAAGCGGAACAAGCGCAGCTCGCGATGAACGCTGCGCGCGATGTCTATGAAGGCAGCGCGCTGGGCATGGCCGAGCGGACGCGCCAGGCGATCAATGGCATGTTGATGAAACGCGGCGACGAATAGACGGCGAGCACAGGAGCACCCATGGATACCCACATCGTTTGCAACGGCACGCTCTGCAAGGAGGCTGGCGCTTGATACTCACGCTCGAGGTTCCGCTCACGGGCCGGCCCAGCTGCTGGTTCGCCTTCGATGAGGAAGATTTCATCCGCAAAGTGCGGCAGGGCCGACCCGCCGCTCCGGTGATATTCGATGTGAGTACGCCGCGCGAACTGCTCGCGAACGCCGAACGGGCGCCGGTCTCGGGCGAACGTGCACTGAAGGAGGCGCAGGGCCGCGCGTTGACGGCCGCGCACGGAGCGGATGCTACCGTGTATCGCGCCGATTATTTGTTGGCGCCCGCCCATTATCAGACCGAGGCGGTATCCGAGTTCGTCGCCCACGTCGCCGCCGCTGCGCATGGCCTCAAGGCCTGCCGGGTTTATTACGACGAGGAGCAGGCGATGGACGCGCTGCTCCAGGATTCCCTGTACGCCGGCGAGGCCGGGTTCTACGCCCACATGGCGCTGCGCGAGCAGTTGATCGCGCTGGAAGCACTCGCAGACGATTTATGACATGCCGAGGGTGGGCATCGCTATACCGGGCGGTTTTCGTTCGGATTGCGCACCGGCCCCATTCGCTTCAGCCCCTCCTCGAAGGTGATTTGCTGGAAGGCGTCGGTGAACTTGAGCGCCTTGTCGGCGATCGCATCGAGCTTGCCTGCCGTGTCGAGCTTTTTGAGATCGTTGCGCTCGATGTACAGTAGCTCGAGCAATTCGTTGTACACCGTCGCCTCGTCGATGGGGAGCACGTAGAATGGAATACCCCCCATCACGACGCGATACTTCGTGCTGATGTCGATGTTGTTGCAGAACACGAAATATTTGCCGTTCGGGGTCAGGTTCGGTCCGAGCACCTCGGCGACCGATTGCAAATACTCGAAGGACAACAGGTACGCCGCGAAGAACGTGATGGTGGAATCGCCGGATTGACTCACGGCCATCACCTGCTGCACCGCGAGCTCGGGCGGCCGGGCTTCGTCCGCGAGCTTGTCCGCGAATTTTAGCGCGAGATCGCCGCGAAAGCCGAAGCGGCCGGCCGCCTTGGTCGGGGCCTTCAGCAAGGGATTGAGGAGGCGGCCCTCGGTTTCCAATCGCTTGAAACCGGTCTGTTCAATGGCGGTCATCATGATCCTGATCCTCTCGGGTAAGTATTGTGGGTCGTTGCTTTCAATTTGCGGCCTTGCGCAGCGTCGTCGCGGACAGATCCAGCGCGATCAAGGCCGCCACCCACTCCTTGAGCGGGGTCGCGACGCGCTCTATGCCGTAGCGTTCGAGAAAGCGCAGTTCATTGCGAGTCGGCTCCTCGGGCAGCACCGCCCAGTGGCTGCCCGAGGAGCGTTTGATGATCTGCTGCGCGAAGATGCGTTCGAGCTGGGTCGAGAAGCGGCAGCCCAGGAACAGGAAGCTCCGATTGGCGCGCAGCTGCTGGATGGCTTGCGGAATCGGTGTTTGGATGTCGATCTCCGTGAGCACCTCAACGAAGTCCGAGTCGGACACCAGGAAATTGGCGGCCGGCGCTACTGAGCCCAAAGGTTGGTACAGCAACCTGGCCCAAGGCGGGTCCGGCGTTGCAGCCGTCAAATCATCGCGGCGCGAGCCGTCCGAATCGAACCAATGCACCCACTTGCCGAAGTGTTCCGCCTGGCTCACACCTTGAACCGCGCCCCAGCTATCCGCCCGTTCCGCTAGGGCCTGCTGCGGCAGGTCGTCGTACCAGGCATGCACCCACAACGGCAGGCTCGGCAATCCCGCCAGATAACGATGCAGGACGGTGGGAGCCATCCGCGGCGAGAACGCCTCCGTCAGGGCAGACGCCACGGTCTTGCGATGCTTGAAATTCTCGATGAATTGAGCCGCTGCGGTAAGGTTGTTGCGAATCTTGTGCGGCACGCTCGCCTTGGCCGTCAAGCGGGTCACCAGTACATCCGGTGCGGCCGGCAGCTGCGGCGGTTCATCGGACAGGTTGAGCACGCCCGGCCCCGTGTACGGGATCAGGCGGCCGTTCACCAAGCCGGAATGAATCAAAATCAACTGGCCGGCGTCCATGAAGTCAGGCACCCGCGAGCGCGGCGGAAAGACTCTCGAGTTCGCCGCTCGGGATGCGGAATACGCCGCGGCCTCCGGAGAGGGGCTGGTAGGACTCGCCCGCTTTGCCTGACAGGTAATCGAACCACTGTTGCGATGCCACCGTCGCGGGCCGCGAGCCGATGTCGGTCACCTCGCCACTGGGAGAAAATCGCACATGGATCAAAACGTTTACAGCGCTCATTTTCCGTCTCCCTATACGCCGGACGCGAAGCCAAGCAATTCGATGGTGAAATTCTCCGTACCTACGACGGCCTGACAGGCGAGGCGCGACTTCGAGCCGACGCCGACGATGCTGTCGAGCTTCTCGTTTTCGAGCCGCTGCACTTTGGACAGCGTTTTGCGGCCGTCATGAACGAAAATATGGCAGGACCCGCACTTTCCCTCGCCGCCGCATTTGTGCGGTGTTTCGATGCCCGCCGCGAGCATGGATTGAAGAATGGTGGCCCCTTCGCTGGCCTGGATCGCTTGGTTGGACGGCAGTATGGTCATGGTCGGCATATCGAGATTCCCCAAAGGTTGATGGCAGAACGACTAGTAAATGGCGGCGCCCGCACCAACGTTGACCGAGGCGTCTTTCATGGTGGAGACGATGAAGGCAATTTGATCTTCGGTTAGATGACAGTGAAACGGCAGGGCAACCGCACGATCCGCGAGCTTTTCGGTCACCAACACCCGGCCGCGGCGGTTCGCCGGATTGCGGTCGATATAGTGGCGCTGCGTATGCAAGGGGTGACAATAGACGTAAGCATCGATGCGTTCGCGCCGCAGATCCTCCACCACCGCGTCACAGCTCGACTTGGAGAATCGCGTGCCCAGATGCACGAGGTACAAGAACCAATGCGCGGCGTCGACTTCCGGCGCCACATACGGATCCTTGATGCCTTCGAAGGACTTGACGTGCTCGAAGTAGATTCGCTCCACGTATTTGCGGCGCTCGAGGATTTCATCGATGCGCCCAAGCTGCGCCATGCCCAGAGCCGCCGCGAGATCGCTCATCGAGCATTGGTACGGGGCGTGGGCGCTGATCACCAAGGAACCCCGATCCGCCTGCTTGTGGGCGCGGTGATTGCGCAACGCACGGGCCATGTCGGCGTCATCGGTAACCACCATGCCGCCTTCCCCGCAGCACAGTGCCGATGGCTGGGAGAAATCGAACACCGCACAGTCGCCGAAGCCCCCGACGAGCCGTTGCCGATACGACGAGCCGATTGCCTCTGTGGAGTCTTCCAGCAGAGCCAGGCCATGCAGGTCCGATAGTTCCCGCAACGGGCCCCAAGGCGCCGGATGTCCGTTGGTATTGTTGGCGAGGATGGCCTTCGTCTGCGGCGTGATGCGCGCGGCGACCTTGTCCGCCACGATGACTCCGGACCAGTAGTCCACATCGACGAACACCGGTGTGGCGCCGGCCAGGGTGATGGCATGCGCCGTTTCGCGCCAGGAATACGCGGAGGTCAGCACCTCGTCGCCGGACCCGATGCCGTGCGCCTTGAGCGCCAGCAGCATGCCGATCGTGCCGTTGCTTACGGCCACTGCGAACTTTCGGCCTGTGTAGCCCGCGAACGCCTCCTCGAACGCCTCGACCCGCGGACCGTGGGACAGATGGGTCGAACGCAGTGCCTTCGATACCGCCTCGATTTCGGCCTGACTCACGTCCGGATCGGACACGGGTATCCAATCATCGCCCCCGCCGGCCGCGATATCCATGGCAGCATTCATGCCGGCGATCCCAGCCGCGCAAGCACGACCCCGGTCGCCGATCCCGGATCGCGGGTGATGCGCCAACAGTGGTTCCGGCCGTCGACCAGGTACAGGTTGAGGGCCGCCAACTGCCTGAACGGCTCCTCCGGACCCATGTCGGATTCCTCGCAACGCGTCAGCGTTCGCCCGGGAAAGCGGCGCCGGTAGTCCGCCACCGCCTGCGCATCGTCGCCGCCGGCGACGAAAAGCGTTTCGAGTTCCTGGATTTCGATGTCGGTGAACGGCATGTGGATCCGTGTCAGCCCGCGCTCAGCCGCTTCGCTTCCACGGTGATCGGCAAGGTCGTGCCGACGGCCATTTCCGGCAGCTCGAGCTCCCAACCGTTCGCGAGGGTGATTTTGCCGCCCCACATCTCGGGTTTTTCCATGGATACGATGGGCTCTTCCAGATCTTTTTTCGGCACGTAAGCGGACAATTGACCTTCGTAGCTCTTGCGGATCATGATTTTCACAGGTGCCTCATGGGTGGAATGTCATCGGATCGTTTGATTGTCGTGCCGTTTGCCGCTCCAGCTCGTCGAGTACCTCGGGCAGCACACCGATGACTTCGTCGACCTCTCGCTCGGTGTTCTGACGGCCGAGCGAGAAGCGTATCGACGCGAGCGCCGCGGCCGCGGACAAGCCCATCGCCGTCAGCACGTGCGATGGTTTGGTGCCGGCGGCGGAGCAGGCGGCGCCCGCTGAGGCGCAGATACCCAGACGGTCGAGTCGACCGAGGATCAGCTCCGCATCGAGATTGCCGAAACGCAGATTGGTGGTATTCGCGACTCGCGCCGCTCCGGCGCCGTTCACCCGGGCGCACGCTACCCGGGCCAGCACCCCGCGTTCGAGCCGGCCTCGCAGGTTGGCAAGCCGCGCAGGTTCCGCACCCATCGCCGCATCCAGCTCTGCGCAGGCCGCGCCCAGCGCCACGATACCGGCTACATTCTCGGTGCCGCCGCGTCGCCCGCGCTCCTGGTGGCCGAACACCACCGGCGGCAGTCTTAAGCCCTTGCGCACGTAGAGCGCACCGATGCCGGACGGCGCGTGCAACTTGTGTCCGGACAAGGAGAGGAGGTCCACCGCCGTATGGTGCAGATCGATCGGCACTTTGCCGGCTGCCTGCACGGCGTCGGTATGAAAGAGCACGTGGCGCGCGCGGGCCATATCGGCGAGCGTCTCGATCGGAAACAGAACACCGGTTTCATTGTTGGCCCACATGATCGTTGCCAGGGCCGTGTCGGGCCGCAGCAGATCGCCGAACGCCTCGACGTTCAGACGCCCGTCGCCGTCCACCGGAACGTAACTCGTATGTATCCCCCGGCTTTCCAGGTCACGCAGCAGCATGAGGGTCGAGGGATGCTCCACCTCACTGGCAATGATATGGCGGCGATCCGGCTGCGACGCGAGCGCCCCGAGAATGGCGAGGTGATTCGACTCGGTCCCGCCGGCGGTGAAGACGAACTCCGCGGCTGATGCGCCGAACATCGACGCCACCTGCTGCCGCGCTTCCATCAATAGACGCTTTGCGCGGTCGCCTTGACTGTGCTTGCTCGATGGGTTGAGGGGACCCATCGCAAGGCATTTCATGACGGCCTCGAGACAGGCGTTGGACACCGCCGTAGTGGCGTTGTTGTCGAAATAGATCGTGGCACGCACGGATTTCATTGCCAGAATGCCCGTTGCGGATCAGCATTCAGTTGTTCGAGCAGCTCGCCAAGACGCTCGAACTTCGCATGCAGCTGCCACTCGCCGCTGCTGTAATCCTTGCGGTACAGCAGCCAAGGCAGCGCTCCTTGCCCATACTGCACGATGGCGACATCCACCACGCCTCCATCGGGATCAATATTGCGCGAACAACACGGGCTCTTCACGCAGTAGCCATCGTCCATGGAATGCACGCTCGGCGATACGTATCTGTAGCGCTTGCGATTTTCGATGGCCCGCTCGATGCGCCTGCGATCCAGCTCATTCGGATGTGGCAAAGCGGCCAAGGTGACGGTTTGGGAAGCGGTTGCGTTCATGGCAAGAGCTGGCGCGGAACGATTTCCTCTTCGAGACAGCCCACGACGCACAGCTCATGGAATTGCACCAGATACACGGGCGTATTTGACGCCACGTGCGAGCCGACCTGCACGATCTCACCGGGATCGCCGGCGCGCGCCAACAGCGCCCCCGGCGGCCGATTCGGAAACGATCCGTCGTTCAGGAGGTCGATCAGCGCCGTGACCGGCTGGCTCCATTGGAATCGCGGTTCGCGCGGCTCGTTCATGCGCGTCTTCGCTCCGCAGTCCCCGGAAGCTCCGGCAACGCGTCGTCGTCCGCCGCAATCTCCACCCGTTCGAGCTCCTTGCGCTTCATGCCCACCCGGTGTCCCGAGCCGATGAACTCCACGCCGTAAATGTAGAACTGTTGCAGGAACGTGCCGATGTTGACGACATAGCCCTCCTCCCCTTTCACGCACAGCACTTCGCCGATGTCCTTGCCGCAATAAGTGCCGTCATTGCGGATGGTGCGACGCGCGCGAACCTTGGTTCCGAAGTTGAACGCCGGCGGATCGTTGAGCTCCATCGAATCGCTGTCGCGGCTGATGTTGGTCATGGAATGGGCGCTCGTTGTTCCGACATGAGCTTTGGAGCGCCAGGCGGCCGGCTTCGCGTATGAGTTGTGCCCAGGCGCAAGCGCGCCATTTCGCTCACCATGGGATCCACGTCCCCGAGCATTGCCGGCAGCCGGCCATCGACGACACGCGTGGCAACCTCATATCGCACGCGGCAGTCGGGATCGCGCTGCAGGCTGCCCAATTGTTCGGCGGGCAGCCGGCGTGCAACCTCGAGCCGCACCTCCGCATCGGGGTCCGTGGCCATGGGTGGAAGGGACCCGGCACCGATGCGTTGGGCTACGATGCGCCGCACGCCGGCCTCGGCATCGTTCATCATGAGTTCGAGCAAAAGCACGCCTAGGCGGCGTGCGACGACCATGCGGACGTAGTAGTCCTCGTCCGCGCGCATCGCGAACAGATCGCTGCCCTCGACGCGGTGGGCCACCCGGATTCTCACCTCGCGATGCGCGTCGCTCTTGAGCTCGCGTAGATACCGGGGCGGCAGGCGTTGTGCCACGCTCCAGCGGACCGTCTCGTCCTCATCCTTGAGCAACGGCAGCAGATGAAATACGTCCGCATACTTTGCAGCGACCGCGCGCACCTCGAAGTAGGGATGATTCAGGTGGCCGTTGGCAAGTCCGGGATTCCACGCGAAGAACCGGTCGATTCGCCGGGCGTAGCGATCCTGCACGCAGGCGCGTGAGGTAGCGCAGCGCTTCGCCTCCAACAGTGCCCGCTGAGGGCATTCGCGGCAGTCGATGGGTTGACCCTGCCAGTCGCGCGCCTCATCGATATCAGTCGTCATCGCCGGTCCCTCCACGGTCGAGAATCCCCTCGAGCACGCGAACGCCCAGGTGGTCCATCGGATCGAGTTCGAGCAGCTTCATGACTGCAGCCCTCCCCTCCTCCAAATCGCCCAGGCGCATCTGCAGATAGGCATAGCCCTTGAGAGTGAACAAGAAGAAGCGCGGCAATACCGCCTCGTAGCTGCCGAAGTCCGCATCACGCGGACCCACGGCTCGCCAGTCAGCCGCCAAGCAGTTGTCCGCGGCGGCTTTGCGCAAGCACTGGCGCGCGATCTCGAGCGCCTCCGGTAGCCGGTTCTTGTAGAAATAGAATCGATACAGGCCAATCAGCACGGCGGCGTGGTCCGGCGCCGCCGCTTGTGCTTGACGTAGATGCCATTCCGCCACGTGGTCGCGGTGATATGACCGACCGGCCGCCCGCAAATGCTCTTCCGCTTCTCCCGGCAATCCGGCGCCGAGCACCGCAGCAGCCAGGCGGCCCTCGTGGGGCAGCGTGGCCTCGAACGGAGTGGCATGGACGGCGGGTGTCACGGCGCCTTCCTAGTGGCGTCGGCCGATGCTGCCGACCTCGATACTCGCGACTCCCGGCAACGCGTTCTTGCCGTTGCTGCTGCAGCTGCCGCTGGTTGCCTTGGGATCGTGGATCACCAGCCCGGTTTGAGTCGGCGTATCGGCGAAGTCGATGATGACTCCTTGGAGGAGCAGACGGCTCTCTGCCGGCAGGAAAAAGCGCATTCCCTGGTGATCCAAGACTGCATCGGTGGCACGCGGTGCAGGCTCGATGCTGAAATCGCCCGCAAGGCCGGAACACCCGCCCGCCGTCACTACCAGACGAAAGCCGCTCTCCGGTGTCCCGGCCATTCTCAGCATGCGACGAATGAACTTTTCCGCTGCAGCGGTTATGGTCATGTCCATGGTGATTACGCTGCCGGTTGATAGCGCGGCACGCTATTGTCGATGACGCAGGTGTTGTCCACCGGACATACGGCGACGCATTGCGGCTCATCGAAGTGGCCGATGCACTCGGTACACTTCTTGGCGTTAATCACGAACGTCCCGCCTTTCTCGAAGATGGCGACGTTTGGGCATTCTGGCTCACATGCCGAACATCCCGTACATTGCGAAGCGATGATTTTCAATGCCATAGCTTTAGCTCCTCAGGTTCTCATGTCCAAATAAGTCCGCATCCTCACGCAGCGATGTATGCACCCTGGCGAATGTCGGCATCGCCGCGAGCTTCGTGTCGGATATCGCCGCTCTTGACGGCGTCCAGGTAGTTCTTGAACCACGCGATCGCCGACTTCTCGATGAACTCTCCGGCGAATCGATCGACCGGATCGATCCCGGCCTTCTGCAGGTCTGCCTTGGGACAGCCGCCGATCTTCGCGACGAACACCGCATGACAGTCGTTGATGGCGCGAATGACGGTCGCCAAGCTGTCCTCGTCGCCGTAGCCACCCTGACAATACAGATCCACCCGGCGGTGACCGACGAACTTCGCGCCGGCCGTGCTGAGTTCGTACACTTGGAACTCCTTGGCATGGCCGAAGTGTTCGTTGATCAGACCCGAACCCTTGGTGGCGACCGCGACCAGCAATTTGAGATCGCTGTTCTGTGCGGCCAGCGTCGACAGCTCATCCTGTTTGGCGGCCACCTTGGCCTGACGCTCATCTTCAACCTTCGACTGATAGGCCTTGCGCGATTCGGCGTCGTAGGTCACCTCCATCGCCATGATCTTCTCAGTGGTGAATTCCGCGCTTCGATCCTCTCCCAACAAGCCGACGGCGTCGGCGCGGCACTGGCGGCAGTGCCGCATCATGTTCATTTCGCCTTCACAGCTGTCCTGAAGCGCCTTGAGTTCCTGGGCGGTGGGGCCGCGCTGGCCATTGAGTCCGAATACCGTGCCATGCTCGGGGGCGGATATGAGCGGCATGATGTTGTGCAGGAATGCACCCCGCGATTTGACGGCACGGTTGACCTCGACCAGGTGCTTGTCGTTGATCCCGGGAATCATGACCGAGTTGACCTTGCAGAGGATGCCCCGCGCGGTCAGCATCTCCAGGCCCTGCATCTGCCGATCCGTGAGCAACTGCGCCGCCTCCTTGCCGGTGTAGCGCTTGTGCTTCCAAAAGATCCAGGGATAGATGTGCTGACCGACTTCCGCATCCACCATGTTGATGGTGATGGTGACGTGATCGACGTTGAATCGTGCGATCGTATCCACGTGGTCCGGCAATGCCAGGCCGTTGGTCGACAAACACAGCTTGATGTCCGGAGCCGTCTTGGAGATGAGTTCAAAGGTCTTGAAGGTCTTCTCGGGATTCGCGAGGGGATCCCCGGGGCCCGCGATGCCCAGCACCGTCATCTGGGGAATGGTCGAAGCAACGGCGAGCACCTTCTTGGCAGCCTGCTCCGGCGTGAGTTTTTCGCTCACCACTCCCGGACGCGACTCGTTGGCGCAATCGTATTTTCGATTGCAGTAGTTGCATTGAATGTTGCAGGCCGGCGCCACCGCGACGTGCATGCGCGCATAGTGATGGTGAGCCTCCTCGCTGTAACAGGGGTGGTTCTTCACCTTTTCCCAGATCTCCGGCGCGAGATCATTGGGCCCCGCGCCCGAACCGCAGCTGGCCTTGCCGCTGCCGCCGCTCGTGCCGCATCCCTTGTGATCGGCCACCTGCTGCATCAACTGCTCGAGCTTAGGCTGCCCCGCCGCATCGATCTGTCCTTGCTGCATTGAGTGCTCCTCATGTACGCGGATGCGACATCTTGAGTGGAGACCCAGCAACTACCATGCCATCCGCAGAAATCGCTTGTTTTCTCGCGCAATCCTGCATGCCCGACACGTCCGCACGGCTGTCATGATCCCGACATCGTCTGCACGCGTCCCCCAATTTGTTGGGAAGCCGACACGGGTTCCAAGTGGTCGGGTCGCGCCGCTCGCCGCGCTGGCGCGGCGGACCCGCGGCTTTTCCCGGGCGTTATTCGAATTTGCCGCCGGCCCATGTCGTTGGCACAGGAGTTGCTTGAGTTACCCGTGAGTAAACGCTCTTGATTTAATTCCCACAGGAGAACCGGTGACCAAACCCATCTATCTCGACTATTCCGCGACGACGCCGGTGGATCCGCGGGTCGCGAAGAAAATGGTGCCGTTTCTCTTCGAGCGTTTCGGCAATCCCGCCAGCCGCTCCCACAGCTATGGCTGGGATGCCGAGGAAGCGGTCGAACTGGCGCGAGAGCAAGTGGCGCAGCTGGTCAACGCGGATCCGAAGGAGATCGTGTGGACATCGGGGGCCACAGAGTCGAACAACCTCGCCATTGCCGGCGCGGCGCGCTTCCATAAGGCGCGCGGCCGGCACCTCATCACCATGACCACCGAGCACAAGGCGGTGCTCGACACCATGCGTAATCTGGAACGTGAGGGCTTCACCGTCAGCTACCTGGCCCCGAAACCCGACGGCCTGCTCGATCTCGACGCCTTCGCGGCCGCCATCCGGCCCGATACGATTCTCGCCTCGGTCATGCACGTCAACAATGAGATCGGGGTGATCCAGGACATCGCTCGCATCGGCGCCATCTGCCGCGAGCGCGGCGTCCTGTTCCACGTCGACGCGGCTCAGTCGACGGGAAAGGTAGCGATCGACCTCGATGCGCTGCCGGTCGATCTCATGTCCTTCTCGGCCCACAAAACCTACGGTCCGAAGGGTATAGGCGCGCTGTATGTGCGCCGCAAGCCGCGCGTGCGCATCGAAAGCCTGATTCACGGGGGAGGCCACGAACGCGGCATGCGCTCCGGCACGCTCGCCACGCACCAGATCGTCGGCATGGGCGAGGCCTTCGGCATTGCGCATCGCGAGATGGCCGCCGATAACGACCGCGCCCGCATGTTGCGGGACAAATTGCTGGCCGGACTGTCGGTGCTTGAAGAGACCTACGTGAACGGCGACCTCGCCGCCCGTGTCCCGCACAATCTCAACGTAAGCTTCAACTTCGTCGAAGGTGAATCGCTGATGATGGCCATGAAGGGTATCGCGGTATCGAGCGGGTCGGCCTGCACGTCCTCGAGCCTCGAGCCATCCTACGTGCTGCGGGCCTTGGGACGTCCGGATGAGCTCGCGCACAGTTCGATTCGCTTCACGGTCGGCCGGTTCACCACCGAAGCCGACGTGAGCAGCACCATCGATCTCGTCGTCCGCAACGTCAAGAAGCTCCGCGATCTCTCGCCGCTCTGGGAAATGCACCAGGACGGCGTCGACCTCACGAAGGTGCAGTGGGCCGCCCACTGACCGCCTCCGCAACCCCATTCACGAGGAAATGACGATGGCCTACAGCGACAAGGTTCTCGACCACTACGAAAATCCGCGCAATGTCGGTTCCTTCGACAAGAACGATCTGAGCGTCGGTACCGGGATGGTCGGTGCGCCCGCCTGCGGCGACGTGATGAAACTGCACATCAAGGTCGGCCCGAACGGCGTCATCGAAGAGGCGCGCTTCAAGACCTACGGCTGCGGCAGCGCCATCGCCTCCAGCTCGCTCGTGACCGAATGGCTGCGCGGAAAGACCCTGGACCAGGCCTTGTCCATCAAAAACACCGACATTGCCGAGGAACTCGCGCTGCCGCCCGTCAAGATTCACTGCTCGGTGCTGGCCGAAGATGCCATCAAGGCCGCCATCAACGACTACCGCACCAAACAGCAACCGGCGGCCTGATCCGCCCCGCGTCCCGCAAGGAGTTCCCATGTCATCCGTCGCACCCCACCCCGTCCTCTTCAGCGACAGCGCCGCCGGCAAGGTCAGCGAATTGATCGCCGAGGAAGGCAACCCGGAGCTGAAGCTTCGGATATACGTATCCGGCGGCGGTTGTTCCGGATTCCAGTACGGCTTCGCGTTCGAGGAGGCGGCCAGCGACGACGACCTCGTCATGGAGAAACACGGCGTCCGGGTGCTCATCGACCCGGTGAGCCTCACGTACCTGAGCGGTGCCGAAGTCGATTACCAGGATGGCCTCGATGGATCGCGCTTCATCATCAAGAACCCCAATGCCAAGAGCACTTGCGGTTGCGGAAGTTCCTTTACCACGGCAGAGACCGGAGATACCAATGGCAATCCAACTAACGGAAAGAGCTGCGCATCGAGTGCAGCAGTCCCTCGATAAGCGGGGCAGCGGCATCGGCTTGCGCTTGGGCGTGCGCACCGCCGGCTGCTCGGGGCTCGCCTACACCATGGAATTCGCGGATCACAAGAACCCCGAGGATGCGTCGTTCGAGAGCCGGGGGGTGACGCTCATCGTCGACGCGAAATCGCTGCCCTATCTCGCCGGAACGGAGCTCGACTTCGTGCGCGAAGGATTGAACGAGGGGTTCAAGTTCCAGAATCCCAACAGCAAGGCCGAGTGCGGATGCGGCGAGAGCTTTACCGTATGAGCCGCTTGTCGCTGATTCTCATATGACCGGGCGTGCGCCGTATCGGCGCACGCGTTTCTTGCGGCAGGGAAGCCGCAGTCCGGATCGCTTGCCGCGCAACGTCAGGGACACACAGATGCCGCAGAGTTATTTTGCGATGTTCGAACTCGAGCCGCGCTTCGGGCTGCCCCTCGACCGGCTGGATTCCGCCTACCGCGCGCTGGCCATGCGGGTGCACCCGGATCGACATGCGAACGCCTCGCTCGAGGAGCAAAGGCGGGCGCTGATACTCGCGTCCGACTTAAATGATGCCTATCGCACGCTGAAGAAGCCTCAATTGCGGGCACGGCATCTGCTCGATCTGCGCGGAATCGACGCCGTCGACGGGAGCGCCGCCCTGTCGCCCTCGTTCCTCGACGCGCAGATGCAGTGGCGCGAGGCGCTGGACGAGGCCCGCGCCGCGCGCGAGGAGAGCGCGCTGCGGAAGCTCGCCGCAGCGGTGCAGGCCGCCGCGGCCGAATTGCACGCCCGGCTCGGACATCAGCTGGACTCCGCCCTGGACAACAGGGCCGCGGTACAGAGCGTTCTGCAGCTCATGTTCATGGACAAGCTCCTCACCGACATCGACGACGCTCACGCGCTGCTGGAGGCTTGATGGCGCTTCTTTCCATCGCTGAACCCGGACAGAGCCAGGCTCCGCATCAGCATCGTCTGGCGGTCGGCATCGACCTGGGCACGACCAACTCATTGATCGCAGCCGTGCGCGACGGATCACCCGTCGTGCTCCGCGACGAGGACGGATTGAGGCTGTTGCCCTCCGTCGTTCGGTATCTCGACGACGGGCGGGTGGAGGTGGGCATCGCGGCCAAGGAGGCGCAGGCCGCCGACCCGTTCAACACCATCGCGTCGGTCAAGCGCCTCATGGGGCGGGGAATCGCGGACCTGACCGGCTCGCAGCGCCGGGCCCATCGACTGCGCGATGGTCAGGGGGTGATCCTGGATACCGTGGCGGGCCCGCGCGGCCCGGTGGAGGTTTCCGCGGAGATACTGAAAGCCCTCAAAGTGCGGGCCGAAGGGTTCCTCGGCGGCGAACTCGTCGGTGCCGTGATCACGGTGCCCGCCTATTTCGATGATGCGCAGCGCCAGGCCACCAAGGACGCCGCGCGGATCGCAGGCCTCAACGTGCTGCGACTGCTGAACGAACCGACCGCCGCGGCCATCGCGTACGGTCTGGAGCGCGCCAGCGAAGGCGTCTACGCCGTCTATGACTTGGGAGGCGGAACTTTCGATTTTTCCGTGCTGCGGCTCACCCGGGGTCTGTTCGAAGTATTGGCGGTGAACGGCGATTCGGCGTTGGGTGGCGATGATTTCGACGCCGCGGTGCTCGATTGGATCGCGATCCAGGCAAATGTCGGCGAAATCGCGGCCCAGGATCATCGCTTGCTGCTGCAGGAGGCCCGCAGGGCCAAGGAATGTCTGTCCTTTCACGAGGAAGCCGAGGTGTTCGCCCGCCTGTCGAGCGGCAGTCGCGTCGCCGTCACGTTGACTCGGGACAAGCTCGAGGGCTTGGGCGCCGCGTTGGTGGAGCGAACCCTGGGATCGATGCGCAAGGCGTTGCGAGACGCAGCATTGTCCGTCGAGGACATCCAAGGCATCGTGCTGGTGGGCGGAGCCACGCGCATGCCGGCCGTACGACGGGCGGTTGCCGCGTATTTTAAACGCGAGCCGCTCACCGACTTGGACCCCGATCAAGCGGTCGCCTTGGGCGCCGCCATCCAGGCCAACGCACTCGCGGGCAATCGCAGCGCGGCGGGCGATTGGTTGCTGCTCGACGTGACGCCGCTCTCGCTCGGGCTCGAAACCATGGGCGGCCTCACCGAACGCATCATTCCACGCAACAGCACCCTGCCCGTCGCCCGCGGCCAGGACTTCACCACCTTCAAGGACGGTCAGACCGCGATGAGCCTGCACGTGCTCCAGGGCGAGCGCGAACGGATCGCCGACTGCCGTTCGCTGGCGCGCTTCGAGCTGCGCGGCATACCGCCCATGGCCGCGGGCGCCGCGCGGATTCGCGTCACCTTCCAAGTCGATGCGGACGGTCTGCTGCAAGTGAGCGCCCGCGAACAGAGCAGCGGGATCGAGGCGCAAGTCGCGGTCAAGCCGAGTTACGGGCTGCGCGAAGAGGAAATCGCCTCCATGCTCGAGGATTCGCACCGGCATGCCGCAGTCGACGCTGCCGCCCGCTCCTTGCAGGAAAAGATCGTCGAGGGCCGCCGCCTCCTCGAGGCCGTCGACAGCGCTCTCGTGGGGTGCGAGGAATCCTGGCTGACCATCGATGAGCGGACGTCGCTTCAGACTGGCATCGCGTCGCTGAGGACCGCCATCGGTCAAGAGAACGCAACTGCCATCCGGTCGGCCGCGGAGGAACTCGATCGGTTGAGCGCCCCACTCGCCGCCCGGCGCATGGACGAGGCCATCCGCCGTTCATTGACCGGCCGGACCCTGGCTGATTTCGCTTGAGAGGATACGATGCCAAAGATCACCGTGCTACCGAATGAAGATCTGTGCCCGCAGGGGGCGCACTTCGAATGCCGCGCAGGCGCGGCGCTCTGCGATCAATTACGCGCCAACGGAGTGGCCATCGAACACGCCTGCGAGAAATCTTGCGTGTGCACCACCTGTCACGTGCTCATCCGCCAGGGCTTCGCGTCGCTGCGGCCTGCAAGCGATGACGAAGAAGACCAGCTGGGCAAGGCCTGGGGTCTCGAGGCAAATTCGCGGCTAAGCTGCCAGGTGCGCGTGAACAACACCGACCTGGTCGTCGAAATACCCCGCTATACCTGCAATTTCGTGAGCGAGAATCACTGAGCCCGTCATGCAGTGGACCGAAACACGCGAGATCGCCGAGGCCTTGTTGGACGCGCACGGGGAAATCGATCCAAAGACCATCCGGTTCACGGATCTGCACCGCTGGGTGACGGAATTGCCAGATTTCGACGACGACCCGCAGCGCTCGAACGAGAAGATTCTCGAGGCCATACAGATGGCGTGGATCGACGAAGCCGAGTGATGTCTACCTGTCGCAAAACCGACAAAGCCGCCTGTATGTCCAGTTTCCTCCCCGGAGCGGGCGACTCGTACAACAGCCATTCACGCAACCGGATGCGCCGGGAGGCAATTCCCGCGCTTGGCACGCGAGTTGCTATGTCTAGACCATGGGCAAGCATAGCGTCATAGTCAACGACACCACACTCCGCGATGGCGAACAGAGCGCCGGGGTGGCCTTCACGATTGACGAGAAACTCGCCATTGCATGCGCGCTGGATGCCGCCGGTGTGCCGGAAATGGAAATCGGGATCCCGATCATGGGTGGGGCGGAGCGGGAGACCATCCGCGCCATCGCCGGCCTGCATCTGCAGGCGCGGCTGATGGTGTGGGGCCGCATGACGCAGGAGGACATCGACGCTTCCATTACCTGCCGCACCGATATCGTCAATCTCTCGATTCCCGTGTCTGACATTCAGATCCGCCATAAATTGAACCAGAGTCGCGACTGGGTGTTGACGCGCATCGATCGTTTCGTGCGAGCGGCCCTGGACGCCGGCTGCGAAGTGGCCGTGGGCGCGGAGGATTCCTCCCGTGCCGACACGGATTTCCTCGTCAAGGCAGCGGAGACCGCGCAGGCAGCGGGCGCGCGGCGGTTTCGCTTCGCCGATACCCTCGGCATCCTCACCCCGCCCGAGACTTCACGCCGAATCCGGCTGCTGCGGTCGGCCGTGGACCTCGAAATTGAAATGCACGCACACGATGACTTCGGTCTCGCCACGGCCAACACGCTGGCGGCCGTGCTCGCCGGGGCCAGCCACATCAGCACCACCGTCAACGGTCTGGGCGAGCGTGCCGGCAATGCGCCGTTGGAGGAAGCCGTGATGGCGTTGCGCCATCTGTACGACATCGAGGCCGGGGTGGACTCCCGGCATTTCCCGTCGCTGTCCAAGCTGGTCGCCCGCGCGTCGGGGCGTGCCGTGTCATTCAACAAAAGCATCGTGGGCGAGGCGGTGTTCACGCACGAGGCCGGCATTCATGTGGATGGATTGTCCAAGAATCCCATCAATTACCAGGGTTTTGACCCGATCGAGGTGGGTCGCGAGCACCGCATGGTGTTGGGCAAGCACTCAGGATCTCGAGCCGTGCGGCAAGCCTATGCGAAGCTCGGCCTGATCCTCACCGACGGACAGGCCGCCGACATCCTGGCACGGATCCGCGATCACGCCGTCACCAACAAGTGCTCGCCGGACGGCGCCGATCTGCAGCGTTTCTATCTGGAGTTCTCGACAGGCGAACTCACCGCCGGGCGGACGCAATGAAAGACACCATGCAGGCATTGGGTGCTCTGTCCTGCGCGGAGGAGTTCTTCGATTTCTTGAAGGTCGACTATGAGCCGCCGGTGCTGCACGTCAATCGCCTGCACATCCTGAAGCGCTTCAATCAATATTTGCGGTCGACCAAACCGGACGTGGGCACGCTCGATTCGGAGGCTCAGTACGCCGCTTGCCGCGAGCTGCTCCGACAGGCATACGAGGACTTCATCCGTTCGACTCCGGCCCGCGAAAAGGTCTTCAAGGTCTTCCAGGATGCGGATGGCAGCCGCGTCGCTCTCGACAGCCTGCGCCGGACTCTGCCCTCGCACAGAGCGCCATAAGGAACGCCCATGCATATCGTCGTTTGTATCAAGCAAGTTCCCGACAGCGCACAGATTCGCGTGCACCCGGTACACAACACCATCATGCGGCAAGGCGTGCCGGCCATCATCAATCCGTATGATCTGTTCGCCCTCGAGGAGGCATTGCGACTGAAGGACCGGTACGGCGGATTCGTGACCGTGTTGTGCATGGGGCCCTCCCAGGCGGATGCGGCGCTCCGCAAGGCGCTCTCGTTCGGCGCGGATGACGCCATTCTGGTCAGCGACCGCGCCTTTGCCGGTTCCGACACGCTCGCGACGAGCTACGCGCTCGCAGCCGCGGTCAAGCAGATACACCGGGACATGCCGGTCGATCTGGTATTCGCCGGGAAGCAGACCATCGACGGCGACACCGCCCAGGTCGGCCCCGGCATCGCGAAGCGGCTGGGTCTGCAGCTGCTCACGTATGTGGCAAAGATCGCCGCGCTCGACCTGGAGCAGCGGGAGATCACGATTCACCGGCGCGCCGAGGGCGGCGTGCAGCTCCTGAAAACCGAACTGCCGTGTCTGGTGACCGTCCTCGAGGGTATCAACGAAATGCGCTTCGCCACCATGGACGACATGTTTCGTGCGGCGCGCCACCCGCTCAAGATCTGGGACAAGGCTGCCGCCGGCATCGAGGATCTCGGCAAGATCGGTCTCAAGGGATCGCCCACCGTGGTGTCGAAGGTTTTCGCGCCCCAGCCGAAAGCACGCAAGGCGGACGTCATCGAGACCCACGGCAATACGCCCAAGGATCTGGCCGCGACCCTGGTGACCAAGCTCTTTTCTCATCATCCGCAAATCGAGCGCCAGATCGCCGGCATGGCGTCCTAGGGGCACGACCATGAGTACCGCCAATGAGTGACGTCGCACCGAAGAAACCCGCTTCCGGCCGCCGCAAGGTGGAACTCGACCCGCGCTTGGCCGCATACCGCGGGGTCTGGGTGTTCGTCGAGCACGAGCGCGGAGCGACCCATCCCGTGTCCTGGGAATTGCTGGGCGAAGGCCGGAAACTTGCCGACCAGCTCGGCGTGGAACTGGCCGCCGTGGTGTTGGGACCCCCGGGACCCCCCATTCGTTACGCCTGCGAGGAGGCATTCCACTACGGCGCGGACCTCTGCTACCTGATCGAAGATCCCGTGCTGCGCGATTACCGCAATGAACCCTACACCAAGGGGCTCACCGCGCTGGTCGATAAATACCAGCCGGAAATCGTGCTGCTCGGTGCCACCACGCTCGGGCGAGACCTCGCAGGCAGCATCGCGACCACCCTGGCCACCGGGCTCACGGCCGACTGCACTGAACTGAACATCGATCTGGAAAACCGCAGTCTCGCGGCGACCCGCCCCACATTCGGCGGCAGCCTCCTTTGCACCATTCAGACCTTGAACTATCGGCCGCAAATGGCCACGGTCAGGCCGCGCGTCATGCAACTGCCCGAGCGGGTCGAACCGCACAGCCGGCGCGTCATCGAGGAGCCTTTGGATCTGGTCGAGAGCAGCATCATCACCAAGGTACTGGAGTACATCCCCGACGACAGGCAGAACGAGGCGCAGCTTGCCTATGCCGACATCATCGTCTCCGGCGGCCGCGGCCTGAAGCGCATCGAGAACTTTCAGTTGGTCTGGGACCTTGCCCGGGTGCTGGGCGCCGAGGTCGGTGCAACCCGGCCATTGATTCAGGCAGGCTGGGTGACGGCGGACCGCCAAGTGGGTCAGACCGGAAAGACCGTGCGTCCCAAACTGTATATCGCGGCCGGCATATCAGGGGCCATCCAACACCGCGTCGGCATGGATGCTTCCGACGTCATCATCGCCATCAACGAGGATGCCAACGCGCAGATCTTTGATTTCGCCACTTACGCCATCGTGGGTGATGCCATGCAGATTCTGCCGGCGCTCACCGAAGCCTTCAGCCAGCACCTGGCCACCATCAGACGCGCGGGTTGACGCGTCAAGAAACCATCACGGAGGCACGATATGCCGGAAAAATTCGACGTCATTGTGATTGGTGCGGGGCCCTCGGGCAATGCTGCCGCCTACACGGCCGCCAAAGCGGGTCTCAAGGTGCTGCAGATCGAGCGCGGCGAATCGCCGGGCTCCAAGAACGTACAGGGGGCGATTCTCTATTCGGATGCGCTCGAGAAGATCATTCCGGACTTTCGGGATGATGCGCCGCTCGAGCGCCATCTGATCGAGCAGCGGATGTGGATGATGGACGACGAATCCTATGTGGGTTCGACCTTCCGCTCGCAGGCGTTCAATACTCCGCCCTACAATCGCTATACCATCATTCGTGCCCAATTCGACAAATGGTTTTCGAAGCGGGTGCAGGATGCGGGAGCTCTGGTGATTTGCGAGACCACGGTGACGGGTCTGCATATGGACGGCGCCCGGGTGGTCGGTATCCAAACCGATCGTTCCGGCGGCTCGGTCTATGCCGACGCCGTCGTCCTCGCCGACGGGGTCAATTCCCTGCTTGCCAAAAAAGCGGGATTTCGCGGCGAACTACGGCCTCGTGACGTGGCGCTCGCCGTCAAGGAAATCCACTTTCTACCCGAGACGACCATCGAGAGCCGGTTCAACATCGGGCCCGACGAAGGTGTCGCCATCGAGATGGCCGGGAAAATCACTCAAGGCATGGTCGGGACGGGATTTCTGTACACGAACAAGGAATCGCTGACCTTGGGCGTCGGCTGCCTATTGTCCGAATTGCGCGCTCAGCGCATCACTCCGCATGTGCTGATCGAAAAAATGAAGGAGCATCCGGCGATTCGTCCCCTCATCGAAGGCGGCGAAATGAAGGAGTACTGCGCCCATCTCATTCCGGAAGGCGGCTATAACGCCATACCGCCCATCCACGGCGACGGCTGGTTGATGGTGGGCGACGCGGGTATGTTCGTGAACAGCGTGCATCGGGAGGGATCTAATCTGGCCATGACCACGGGCTGGCTCGCGGCGCAGACGTTGATCGAGCTGCGCAACGAAGGAAAGCCGTCCTCGGCCGCCAATCTCGCGCGCTACCGGCAAAAACTGGATCAGAGCTTCGTCATGAAGGACATGAAAAAATATCGCGACATGCCGGCGGTACTGGAAAAGAATCCACAGTTCTTCACCCAATACCCCGAGCTCATCAACCGCGCCGCGCACACCATGCTGCTGGTCGACGGGACGGACAAGAAGAGCAAGGAGCGCGACGTCCGCAAACGCTTCATCCAGAAGCGGTCGCGGTTTGGTCTGATCGGGGATGCATTCAAGCTCTGGAGGGCGTTCGAATGAACAAGGTCGAGGAGAAGCTGTTTCAGAACCGATACAAAGTGGACGCGGGCCGGCCCCACATCCAGATCGCCGATGCGGACATATGCCAGCTCAAATGCGCGGAGAAGCCCTGCGTGGTCTGCTGTCCGGCATCCTGCTACACCAAGGAAGGTGACGGGCGCGTGACTCTCATCACCGATGGGTGCCTCGAGTGCGGCACCTGCCGGGTGGTATGCAGCGAAAACCGCAACGTGCTGTGGGAATACCCGCGGGGCGGCTACGGAATCCTGTTCAAGTTCGGCTGAGGAGTACCGGCCGAATGAATGAAAGCCGCGTTGCGCGAGCGTCCGATCAACCCAACATCATTCGAGGTTAAGATGGCCAATGTCACATTTTCGTCACCGGTGATGCCTAAGGACATCACCGTCTACGCCATCGCGGGACATCGGGGAACCCTGTTAGCGATTGCCAAGGCGCACAAGGTGCCCATTCCATTCGACTGCCAGGATGGCGAATGTGGATCATGCCAGGTCAAGGTGACACACCTCGCTCATTCCACGCGCATGGGCGTCGCCCTGACGGAAAAGGAAAAGGAATTGCTGCGCCAACTCGGAAAAATCAGCAAGCAGGAAATCATGGATGCCGAGGTCAACGACATGCCGCCGCGCGTGCGTCTTGCCTGTCAGTATTTCGTGCGTGACGAGGACATCCTCGTCGCCTTCGACGGCGATGAGACGTTGCCCGCGAGGGGCCCGAGCCTGTCCATTGCCGCTTCGATCTACAAGGGCGGTCTCCAGATCCATTCGCTCGACGAGTTTCTTAATTTCGCACTCCAACTCGAGGACGATGCCGCCACCCATTACGAGCAACTGGCGCACGCCATGTATTCGAAGGGCAATGCGGCAGTCGGCGACCTCTTCACCAGGCTGGCAAGTTATTCACTCCTGCATTACGAGGAAGCCAAACAACGCATGGTCGCCCACGTGGTGCCCGTGAATGTTCCGCCGCTCAGCCTCTGGCCCGACAACGCGACGCCGGAACAAACGGCAATCTGGGCGGGCGATGCAAAGCTGTCGCGTTTGGACGCCCTTAAGGTGGCTCTGCAAGGTGAGCGGCGCGGCTACGAATTCTATTATGCCGTGGCCAACACCCACACGGATGCCGCGATCTGCGCAGTCGCAAAGGAATTTGTGAAGGAGGAGGCCGAACATGTAGAAGCACTCAAGCAATGGATCGCGCGCGAGGAATATGATCTTGCCCGGTCGCAGGCGCCGGCACCGCTTTCGGCTATTTGAGGGGACCTGAGCCATGGAATCGGTGGAGGAATTTCTCGCCTATGCCATCAAGTTGGAGCAGGAGGCGGCGCTGCGCTTCGGCCAGCTGGCCGATGCCATGGCTACCGCAGGAAATCGGGAGGTCATGCTGCTGTTTCGCCGACTCTCCGAGTATTCCCGCCTTCACCTGACCGATGCGCAGGCCCGTGCCGGATTCCGCGATCTACCATCGTTGACCTCGGGTGAATTTGTGTGGCCGGACATCGAGAGTCCCGAGACCGCAGCGATCTGGGCTGCAGATCCGATGATCGGCCGCGAACAGGCGCTGCAGGTTGCCCTGGAAGCCGAGAGGGCAGGTCTCGTCTACTATCAGAGCATTCTGGATTCGACCCGGGACCCGGAGATTCGAGCCCTCGCGAAGGAATTCGTCGACGAAGAGACGATGCACGTCACGGAGTTGCAGCGATGGATCTCGAGCAGCGCCGAGCACTCGCATGACACCGTGGATGCGAGCGGACCCAAGCCCGACTTCAGCTGAGGATCAGAATTTCCGCAGCGTGATTGCGTGCTTCTTGAGCGCGTAACCGATCTGCCGCGGGGTCAATCCCATGATGCGCGCAGCTTTCGCCTGCACCCATCCAGCGGTTTCCATCGCCGCGACCAGTCGATCCCGATCCACCTCGGGCTCGCCCTGCGACGGTGAGGGGGCCGCAGCTTCGGCGGATTCCTCCGGCGCCGGATCATCGGCGGATGCGGGCCGCACGGGCGCCTCGGGCGGCTGGGGCGCTTTGAGGTAGGACCCCGGTCGCCCGATCGGCAGGGACACGAAGCCCACGGTTGCTTCGGTGGGCTTCTTCCAAAGGACCGCTGACAGGCATTCGTCGTGGCGGCACGCGAAATCGTCCGCCACCAATCGGTCGCCATTCGCCAGGGTCGCGGTGCGGCGGATGCAGTTCTCGAGTTCCCGAACGTTGCCGGGAAAATAGCAGGAGGTCAGGACGCCGGTCGCGCTTTCCATCAAGGAATGATTCGTGTCGTTCTCGGTGTTGTAGCGCTTCAGGAACTCCCGCGCAAGCAGCTGGATATCGTCTTTGCGATCGCGCAGAGGCGGAATGAATATCGGCACCACGCTGATTCGATAGTACAGATCGGCGCGAAAATCTCCCTTGGCCACCGCCTCCTCGAGATTGCGGTTGGTCGCCGCCACGAAACGCACGTCGACTTTGATGGTCGACGATCCGCCGACCCGCTCGAATTCCCCGAGCTGCAGTACGCGCAGAAGCTTCGCCTGGAACGAGGCTGAGATCTCGCCGATCTCGTCCAGGAACAGCGTTCCCTTGTTGGCCATTTCGAAGCGCCCCTTGCGCTGCGCCGAGGCGCCCGTGAATGCACCCTTCTCATGGCCGAACAATTCCGATTCGAGCACGGTTTCGGCCAGCGCTGCGCAATTGACCGCGACGAATGGCTCCTCGTTCCGCGGCGACCATTCATGCAATGCCCGGGCGAACAACTCTTTGCCGGTCCCTGATTCGCCTCGCAACAGCACCGGTGAATGGCTGCGCGCCACGCGGCGCACCTTGTCGAGCACGCCCCTGATGGCGGGTGTGTTGCCGATGATTCCCGCCCGCGGCGCAGAATCGGCCGCGGGCGGCCGGTTCCGGTCGGCGAGGGTTTTTTCCAACCGGCGCTGCTCCTGCATCAGCCACTCCCGATCCCTCGCGATCAGTCGCTGCAGGCGGACCGTCTGCCCCAACAAATTGGCGATCATCGATAGGAAACGTACGTCCTCGTCGAGGCTGAAGTACGCATGATCGCCGAGCTCACGATCGATGGTCACCGTGCCGATGACGTTGCCGCGATCCTTGATGGGAACGCCGATGAACGAAAACTCGTCATCCGCTCCGCCCCATCCCGAGAAATCGAAGTTCTCGAACAGAGGATCCTTCTTCATTTGCCGGATGACCAGCGGCATTTTGGTCACCACGATGCACCCAATCGCGCGCTCGGGAAGGCGGTCGAAATAGCGCCTGGCGGTCGCATCGCTCCAGCCGGAACCGACGACCACTTCCGGCGCACCGCTCTCGTCGAGCAGCACGATCAATCCGTGCCGCATGTCGAGGAAACTCGCCAACAACCTCAGGACGCTGGAAAAGGAAGTTTCGAGCCGGGCCGGTACCGCCAGGAGTTTGGAGATCTCGTACATGCCCACGAGGGCGATGTCCGCGCGGCGTGCGCTTCGAGGCTGCCGCTGAGTTCCGGCCCTCTCGGTTTGACCGTCTTGCACGTTGCCTCCCGGGGGGATCACCGCAAAAAATCGCTCACTCCCCTTTCTTTGCAAGAAGCGTGCTCAGTTCACTTTTCGTACACCTGAAAATGTATCTTATTGATTTTTATCGTGATCAAAGTTTGCGAAGTACACAATTCGACTTTCGCCGAGCCGCCCTTGGGGCCACTTTCGGGCACCGGCCAAGGCAGCCGCGCGAATTGGGTGCACGCTCAGCCATGGACCGCGATTACCACCTGCGAGGCGTTGAACAATGCGCGGCAAATGCTGCCCTCCGCCAGATCGAGTTCTCTCAAAGCCTCACTGGTAACGACTGCCGTCAGCACCCGTCCACCGGCCAGCTGGATTTTCGCTTCGGTGCTGACCTGGCCTGTAATGACCGCGGACACCACGCCCGTCAATCGGTTGTGCGCACTGGTGCGGACCCGCTTCGTCGGGCGACAGCATGATGGAGCTCGCCTTGATGAGCGCGACTGCCGGGCGTCCCGGCTCGAGGCGAAGGTCCTCCACTGCTTCGTTGGTGATGCTCGCGACGATCTCGATGCCATCGCCGACATCGAGAACCACATCGTCGCTGACCGATGCCGGACGGATGGCCTTGACCGTGCCGCGAAACTGGCGTTGAGAACGCGGTGTGCGAACGGTCCGGTTCGCGTTGCTCGTGCTCGGGCTATTCATGCGAAGTCATGCGGCTCCATGTGGATTCATCGACGACGGCCTGCTTCCACCCCGCGTGGCACGCCCTGCAGGCCTGGAGAGTCATCGAGAGTTCGGCCAGCACGCGCTGGCGGCTTCGCGCCCGCGCAGCGGCGGCAATACCGTCGGCTGTATGATGGAATGCGAGCGCCTGCTGGGTGAAGGCCGGCGACGCCGCTCCCAGGTGCCTGCAGATCCGGCCCACTTCCTCGCTAAAGCCAAGCCTGGATGCCGCTCGGTCCACCGCAGCGAAGTCGTTGGATGCCAAGGCGGTGACGATTTCCTGCACGGCGCCCAAATGGTCCCGCATCATATGCTTCTGGTGGTCGGCCATCATCTGCAGCAGCGGCAATGGGCGCCGGCCGTCGGCAGCCTCGTCCCCCATGGGCGCCGATTGCCCGCCGGACATCGTCGGTCCGAACGCCAAGATCAACGATGCCAGCTTTGCCATCGACTTCATGATCCGGCGACGCGCTCCCGAGGGTGATGTCATGGGAACCAAGCACGAAGTGTGCCAGTGGCGGACCTGCACGTCGGGGCCGTTTTGGTACGGCCGCCGACAAGTTTCACGGCGGCGCCTAGGCTATGCGCCGGCGGAATGGACGAAAGCCGACAACTCCTCGACGCGGACTGTAGCAACTCCGACAAACGCTGAAGCGCTTGGCCCTAGCCGAGCCGCAAGGCTATTTCCCCGGCCGTGCCGTGTAAGCAAACTTCTCGCCGGAGATATCGGCAGAGAACATGAGGCCACCTTTGGCGATGGTAAACACCGCCATACCAGTCTGGTAATCGCCGTTGGTGGTGGCGTTGCTTTTTCCACCACTCGCTCCTGACGAGGCGCGATCGGTGCCAATGCTCGCAGAGGCTCCCGCGGTGATGGCGACCGCGCTGGCTCCGGCCGCAAATTCAAATGTGCCGGATTCGAACTCGTCCAAGGCTCGTTTGTCCTGGAAGAATATGATTTCGCTATACGCTTTGCCGCCCGCCTGAAGGCCGATGCTCAACTGCGTCATCACGGCGTCGCCCACCGGCCGATCATGCACATATACCTGACCCTGACCTCGAGCTCCGCCGACGATGAGGCCGCCGGCGCCAATGGTCGGGAATACTGCGTAGGCATAACACTCGGTGAAAAAGACGGCACTTTCTCCCGCGTGCTTGAATAGTTCGATCGTCTCATCGTAATCGTTGGCGCAGGCCACGCCAGAACCCAGCAATAAGGCCAACATCACACCGAAGAAACGAGGCAGGATAGTCATATAGAGGCCTTGGGTAGCTGACGAGCAGGCTCCGGTTCGGACTTGCCACAGTATACAGCGGCGTCATGCGGGAACTGCATCCCGCGCCGGCAGTGCAGGAGGCCCTCTGCCGGCGCAGAATAGCCTACTTCATGGAGAGACTCTTCGCCGCCTTTTGGATGAGCTCGGCGACGGCTTCCGGCTGTGAAACGTAGACCGCATGGCTACCTTTCACCTCGACGACGCTGGAGCCTGCACGCTTCGACATGGTGCGCTGTGCGGCGGGCGGGATCATCCGATCGTCGGTAGCGACCAGGTACCAGCTCGGCTTGGCAGCCCAAGCGGGCTCGGTCACCGCACCGTTGAGCGCGACGACACCCCAAGGGACCTGGGAGTCCGCCATGAACTCCGCCTTCTCCGGCGCCACATCGGCCGCAAAGCTGGCAGCAAACTGGGTCTTATCGAGCGCCAAGAAGCCATCCTGGGGAGGAAGGATCGGCGGCACTGGTGCGCCCGGCGGGGGATCCTTGATCAGGGAGGCGACCGATTCGCCGCGATCAGGGGCGAACGCCGCAATGTAGACAAGGCCTGCGACGCTTGGGTCGTTCCCGGCTTCGGTGATAACGACTCCGCCGTACGAATGTCCCACGAGAATCACGGGGCCTTTCTGCTCGGCGATGACACGCTTGGTTGCGGCTACATCGTCGACAAGGGAGGTTGTCGGATTTTGCACGATGCTGACGCGATACCCGTCCTTCTTCAGGATCCGGTAGACGTTTTCCCAGCCCGAACCGTCGACGAATCCGCCGTGAACCAGAGCGATCGCTGCGCGAGCCATGTTTTCTTTAGTAGCCATGACGAGTCTCCATGTGTTTGTGGTGTTTCGCTTGCAGATCCGACGCCATTCGTCGGAGCCCATGGGCGATGTTTTACGCCGAATTCTGATCAACTTTAAGTTCAGAGTTCTTAATCATTAATGATAAAATATCAATAATGGAAGTCAGCACCCGGCAGCTGCGAGCATTCCGTCTCGCGGCGCAACATCATAATTTCGCGCGCGCGGCCGAAGCGCTCTTCATCACCCCATCTGGGCTAAGCGTGATGATCAAAGAGCTGGAGAATCGCGTCGGGTTCCGGCTGTTCGACCGCACGACTCGTCATGTCGAGTTGACACCGCAGGGCAAGGAGCTTCTCGCCGTCATTCAGCGGAGCCTAGAGGAATTGGATGTCGCGATCGCGAACATCGGGCGTAGCGTCAAACGCAATCGGCAGCCAATATCGCTAGGCACCACGCCGCTCGTGGCGGCCAACATCCTGCCGCCGGCGATGCGTGAGTTCCGAAAGCAGCGGCCTGACTTGCGAGTTCAGCTATTTGATGCGGACCTGCCGACCCTGATCCAGTTGGTCGAGACCGGCAAGCTCGACATGAGTCTCGGGATATTCAAGGCGATGCCCGATGTACGTCGTGAGCCCTTCTTCCGCTTCTCTTTGATGGTGGCGCGAGCTGTCAGGGAAGACATCCAGCCTCGCAAAACAACGACGTGGTCGACACTCGAAGGCGAGACATTGATCTCCCTGTCGCCGGCTCACCCACATCAACAACTCATCGACAAGCATCTCGGGCAAGCTGGTGTGAAGGTGCAGATCGGAACCATCGTCAATCTGCTCGATACGCAGATTGCCCTGGTCGAAGCGGGAGAAGGGATCGCCATCGTGCCCTCATTCGGGATGCCAGCGTGCCGCAACCGAAAGGTGATGATGAGCCAATTGATCAATCCGGTAGTGCGCTTCGATTTTCACATGATCAGTCGCCGCGGCAGAGAACTGCCGCCGGGAGCGGATGAATTCACTTCCTTCCTCAAGAACTATATTGCTACATGGGCGGGACGCGCAGGTGTGCTCTGAGATCGCATGCGCATCGCTCTCGGCTAGCGCTTCAATCCTGCCGTTCGATGCTAGAGGTACGGTCGCTCGCCGCTATCGGGCTGGTCTAGGAACTCGCGTATTGCGAGATTCACCAAATCCGGTCGCTTGTTGAAGGTTCCGTGGGTGCTCGCTGGGACAATGATGAGTTGCCCATTCGGAAGATCTCGGAATATCTCTGCATTTTCCTCCAGTGAGGTGAAGTCGTGGTCGCCAGCCATGACGAGCACGGGGATTGATATCTTCTTGAGGGCGGCGGGTTCTATCACGACGGGCTGAAGCCACATGTCGTAGCTCTTCGCTAGTAATGTCATCCAGTGTTCGGGGCCGTCGGGACTGACCCTCGAGTAGTCCACAAAAAACCAGGGCGGCAGGCCATTGGCCACCTCGCGAAGATGTCCGGCCAATTGTTGAGGCGACCATTGCGCACGCTGCTTCTCCTCAACGGAGAGATTGACTCGGATGTTCGCGCCCGAAATAACCAGACGACGAACCATCTGCGGGTGATCTCGCGCAAGTATCAGGGCAAGATTGGCGCCGTCACTGTGGCCCACGACGTCAACAGGTCCGAGACCCAGATGCTCGATGATGGCCGCCGTGTCATCTGCCATCATCTGATAGGAGAGAGACCAGGGGCCATCAGGACTATGCCCGTACCCCCGCTGATCAATGCCGACGACGGTGCGATAGGTCGCAAAATAATCCCTTTGCTTTGCGAAGCTGTTGTCAAAGAAGGCCATCCCACCGTGTAGAAATACAATTGGCGGTCCACGACCATAGATTTGCGTGTAAAGCTTGGCGCCCCTTACATCGATGTAACGCTGCGTGCCGCTGGGCCCATCCGCGTATGAAGTCATGGCGCAGATGACCACGACAGCGCTGAGAATGGCGGTGGTGAATATATTCATCGTGTCTCCCTGGCGATTCGGTGAGGTGTAATTTGGGTTCGTTATTGGTCGGGTGTTCTAAGTTCATGGGGCTCAACTACGGGTTGCTTCTGTCGGCGCTTTGCGGGACTCATCGGCCCGATCATCGTCGCTCGCGGTAAGGACCTGACCGGCTCTTTCGCAGGACTACTGCCGTTCATTGCGATCGTGCTGTCGATCTCCGTGATCCTACCGTACGTCACGAAGAAGCCACTGGCCCAACCTGCCAGGCCCACGCGGAGAACCTCACCGATGATCAACGAGGCGTCGACTTGTAGTCACTTAAAAAACTAAGAACCGCCGAGTTGAACATCTGGGGGCCCTGCAGCATCGCAAAATGACTCAGATTGGGCAAAATCATGAGTCTGGCCCCGGGAATCGTCGCCGCCAAATATTTATTGTGTTCTGGCTTGATGCCCTCGTCGTACTGGCCATCTGCAATCGTCGTGGGCACGGAGATGCTGGCCAACTGGGCCGCCGTGTACGCTGGCAGCGTCTCCCACATCTTGCTGATGTTCGCGTTGAATGAATCCCATTCGGTCGGCGTTGGCGATAGGCGTTTGTATTCCCCCGGGACGCGCGCGAGATATGAGGAGAATACCGGACTCTTGTCGAACCCATCCTTGAGACCGGAAACATCTGCGTCGGCGCCAAAGGCAAATAGGCGTGCTAACCGTGACGGGTTATTGATCGCAAGATCGTAGCCGATGCAGCCGCCATCGCTCCAACCCACCAGGCTGACTTTGGGGACCTTGAGCGCATCGAGTAAGGCCATGACGTCCGATGCCATCAAGTGATAGGTAATCGGCTCGTTCGTGCGTGCGCTGCGCCCATGTCCCCGGCTGTCCATGGCGATCACGTGATAGCCATGTTGAACGAGCACAGATATCAGATTCCCAAAATAGTTGCTGTTACCGTACCCACCGTGTAAGAGGAGCACAGGGGTTCCAGGGCGACCGGCACCCCATTCGGCGTACCAGATCTTCGCCCCATTGACGGTCGCGTGTTGTCCGACCGTGTGTGCCGGTAAATTCGGGGTCGGCGGGAGAACCTCCCATGGCTCTGCGGCGCGAGCACCGAATGCCACAAACAACAGCAACGCAGAGGCGACCCAAGTCGACCGCTTGATTTGACGATTGTTCACTGATGCGCCTCCAGTAATTGACCCAAGGTAAACCGAACCCAGCACTATTTCCTACTCTCGCATGCGCTCACCGGCCGGATCGTACGGCGGAGCCGAGAGCACGCGCGCCGGCCGACGTTCACCCAGCAGGTCGATCGAGTATCCGTCCGGTTTCCCGCAGTGTCGGACACCTGATTCCCCCAAATTTATTGCCGTGACACGTGGTTATCTTGCAACGTCAGGCACTGCGAAAACTCAGCCGCACCTCGCCATCGAAGTCGATGGGTCGCAGGCACGTCCCTCGCGATTTCTCATTTAATGCCGATGCATTATTATTTAATGCGTTTACATTAATAAAACGATATTAACTAGAAGTCAAGCCGCCTTATCGGGCACAATTGCCGCGCCTCCGCAAAACCGAAGCGCCACCATTCATATGCCGCGACGCAGAAGCAAACCGAAAAAGAAACGAGCAGCCCGGCCGCCGTCGCACCGACGATTGAGATCCGGGGAGGCCCGCGCTGCGCTATTGTTCGCCGCCGTCGAGGAATTCGCCGCCCACGGTGTCGCCGGAACCCCCATCAGCAGAATTACGGCCGTGGCCGGAGCCCGTAATTCCTCGGCGCTCAATTACCATTTCGGCTCCAAGCGGGGACTCGTCGAACAGCTCATCGTGCTTATCCAGAGTTGGTTCGATGAGGCTCGCAACCGCCACTTGGAAATCATGGAAGCGCGCGTGGCCGACGGCAACCCGCCGAGGTTGCGGGAAGCCTTGGATATCTTCGTGCGGCCGTACGCCAAGCTCATCACGGAGGAGCCGTGGGGACTCGCCGCCATCCGTTTCATCGCCACCCTGGAATTCGAACAACATCCAGACGGCTGGGATCTGGTCTACAAGCACACGTCCAGTGTCGCCCAACGCTTATGCGACCTCGTCGCCGCGGTGACGGGGGATGATCCCGACGGCAGCGGCAAGCGGCGTTTGTTGTTCTACTTCGACTCGGTCATCCATGGCTTCGCCGCCCACAAGCACTTGGGCGTGTCCTTCTTCGGCGATGTGCAGGTTCCATCGGCCGACAAACTCGCCGATTTTTACGTGCAATGTGGTGAACGGCTGCTGACATTCGCGGCCTCGAGCGCATGACTCGCCACATCGTTGCCCGCTGGTACGTACTTGCCGTGCTGACGCTCGTGTATGCGCTCAACATTGCCGACCGGTTCGTCGTATCGACGGTGCTCGAACCGATCCGCCTCGAACTGCGCCTCTCAGATGCCGAAACCGCGCTTCTCACCGGGGTCGCGCTGGCCCTTTTCTACGTGACCATCGGCCTGCCGATGGCAACGTTCGCTGACCGCTCGCACCGACGCAACATCGTTGCCGGCGCCCTCGCAGTCTGGTCGGCGATGACGGCCCTGTGCGGACTTGCCCACGGCGTGTGGCAGTTTCTGTTGGCGCGATTCGGCGTCGGTATCGGCGAAGCGGGAGGCACTCCACCCTCAACGTCGATGCTGGCCGATACGTTTCCACCGCTCCAGCGACCGACGGCGTTCACGATCTACGCGCTCGGCGCACCCCTCGGTGCATGGCTCGGGTCGGCGCTCGCCGGAACCCTGGCAGGCCGATTCGGATGGCGCATGGCCTTTCTCGCCCTGGGGTTTCCGGGCTTGGTGGTCGCGGCATTGCTCTTGGTCACGGTGCGTGAGCCCGCACGCGGCCGGTTCGACGGGCCGCCGAATACACAAACCACGCCGACACCGGGGCTTCTAGAGACGACTCGTTATCTGTTGACGCATCGCTCAGCACTGCACCTCGTCGCGGGCGGCACGATCGCGACGTTGTGGGCATGGGGTCTCATGTGGTGGACGCCGGCCTTTCTGATGCGGGTCCATGGGCTGTCGGTCGGGCAATCGGGAGCGCTGCTCGGCCGGATGCACCTCGTGGGCGGTATTGCCGGCACCATCGCGACCAGCATCGCGGTGAAACCCACGATTGCGCGGGATTCGCGCCGCGTGGTCTGGCTCATGGCGGCCGTAATTGCCGTCGCGACGATCCCGTCGATCTTCGCCTACTGGACCTCATCGTTGACGCTCGCGACTTGGTCGCTATGGATCGTGGTGCCGGCCGTCTACTTTTTCATCGGGCCAACGCTCGGCCTGCTGCAGAACGTCGTGCCAACGGCGATGCGCGCGCAGGCGGTGGCAGTTCTGCTTTTCAGCGCCAACGTCGCCAATTTAATCATTGCCCCGCAGTTGATCGGTCTCGCGAGCGATGCCCTCGCCGGTCGATTGGGCGGCAACGGCGCCTCTCTGCGGGCGGCGCTCCTGGTGCTGGCGCCGACCGGATTCTGGGCAGCGTATCACTACTGGGCGAGCGCCCGGCGGCTGCGAGAAGATGAAGCGCTGATCTTCGAGAGCTCACAGAACAGCGGCTCGAACCATCGCTAGGGCCACCAGTGTCGCGATACTCCTTTGCCCGCCTCGCCATTCACGCCCTGACCAAACACAAGCACTGGGGTGAGGCCATTCGGCGCGCAGCGCCAAAAGCCGGTTACGACGTCCTCATCATCGGCGGCGGTGGGCATGGGCTCGCCACGGCGTATTACCTCGCGAAGAAGCACGGCATCCATAACGTCGCGGTGCTGGAGAAGGGCTGGCTGGGCGGCGGCAACACCAGCCGTAACACACAGGTCAGCCGATCGAACTATTTTTGGCCCGAGAGCGCTGCGTTCTTTGAGCACTCGCTCAAGCTCTACGAGACGATGAGCCGGGACCTCAACTTCAATGTCATGCTAAGCCAGCGCGGGATCCTGACGCTCGCCCATAGTCACCACGAAATCGAGACCCTGCGCCGCTGGGCGAACGCGATTCAAGTCAACGGCATTGACTCCGAGCTGATGACGCCCGCGGATATCTGCCGTCTCGTGCCGCTTCTCAGGATGGATGGCCGCTATCCGGTCTGCGGAGGCTTCATCCAGCGCCGCGGCGGCACCACGCGTCACGACGCCGTCGCCTGGGCCTATGCCCGGGCGGCAAGCGCCTTGGACGTTGACCTCGTGCAGCAGTGCGAAGTCACCGGGTTGCGGATCACCGGCGGTCGGATCCATGGTGTGGAGACGTCCCGAGGACCAATCGCCGCGCACCGCGTGATGCTCGCGGTGGCCGGACATACGAGCGTCCTCGGCCGCCTGGCGGGACTCCAGCTACCGATCAACAGCATGGCACTGCAGGCGATGGTCAGCGAACCGATCAAGCCATGCCTCGACACGGTCGTGCTGTCGCCCGTCGTTCACATGTACGTCAGCCAGTCCGATCGCGGCGAAATCGTACTGGGAGGCGGCGCGGATCCGTATACGAGCTATGCGCAGCGGGGTGGAGTTCCCGTACTGCAGGACACCGTGTCGGCGTTGACCGAAATGTTCCCGGCCTTCAGCCGGCTGCGGATCATGCGGCAATGGGCCGGCATCGTCGACATCACACCGGACACCACCCCCATCATGGGTAAAACGCCAATTGACGGGCTATATATCAGCGGCGGCTGGGGCACCGGCGGGTATAAGGCAATTCCGGCTGGCGGCGATACGATGGCCTACACGGTCACGCATGATGATCCTCATCCGCTCATCAAGCGATTTGGGCTCGACCGCTTCGCCACTGGCGCACTGATCGACGAAGGCGCCGCATCGGGAGTGGCTCACTGATGCTCCGGATACCCTGCCCGTACTGTGGCGTGCGCGACGAGGACGAGTTTCGTTGGGGCGGGCAGTCGCACATCGCCCGGCCAGGGCTCGACGCGAGCGAGACCGATTGGGCCGATTACCTCTTCAACCGCGAAAACCCCAAGGGGATCCACTACGAGCGCTGGCTGCATGCATTTGGCTGCGGTCGCTGGTTCAACCTGGCACGCGACACTGTGAGCCACGAGATCCTTGCGGTGTACCGCATGGGTGAGTCGAAGCCTTCGCTCGGCGGAGCGGGGATATGACTGACAACCAGCTCTTTCGACTTGCGAGCGGGGGGCGGATAGATCGGAGCCGGTCCCTGCGTTTCGTCTGCAACGGTCGGGAGTTTCACGGCTGCGAAGGCGATACCCTCGCGTCGGCGCTGATCGCGAACGGCGTTCGTGTGGTCGGACGGAGCTTCAAGTACCATCGACCGCGCGGGATTCTGTCGGCCGGCGTAGAGGAACCGAACGCCCTCTTCCGGGTCGATACCGGTGCGCTATCGATCCCGCTCGTGCGCGCCACCCTTCAGCCGCTCGTCGAAGGGCTCGTCGCCACGACCGAGAATGCCTACCCCAGCGTCCATCTCGACCTGGGCCGGATCCTCGACTTCACGCATCGTCTGTGGCCGGCCGGCTTCTACAACAAGACGTTCAAATGGCCGAGCTGGCACTGGTACGAGGGACTGATCCGCCGCTCCGCCGGATCCGGGCGCGTGCCGATGGGGTCGGATCCGACGGAGTATTTCCAGCACAACCTGCACTGCGACGTGCTGGTCGTGGGCTCGGGCCCCGCCGGCCTTGGCGCTGCGCTCACCGCCGGCCGCATTGGCGCGCGTGTGGTCCTCATAGAGCAGGAACCAGACCTCGGCGGGAGCCTCCTGTGGGATGGTGGTGACATTGACGGGGTACCGGCAGGATCGTGGCACAGCGCGGCCGTCGACGAGCTCCTTGAGGTTGGAAATGTCCGTGTTCTTAAGCACACCTGCGTCGTGGGCTACTACGACCACAACGTCCTCGTGGCTGTCGACCGCTCCAGTGCGACCGCGAACGATCGGCCCATCGAGCGGCTCTGGAAGATCCGCGCCAGGCAAGTCGTGCTTGCGACCGGCGCCATCGAGCAGCCCCTCGTGTTCGGTCACAACGACCGCCCCGGAATCATGCTGGCGAGTGCGGTGCGTCGCTACGTCACGCAGTTTGCGGCCGCGGCCGGCCGCACGGTGGTCGTGGCCACGACCAACGACGAAGCGTATCGCACGGCATTCGTGCTCCAAGATGCGGGGATTGCGGTGCCGGCGATCATCGACTCACGCCATCAGGCATCCGACGCGGTCGCGCACGAGGCGCGGCGGCGCAGACTTAACGTGGTCGGCAACTCGATCATCGCCGACACCGCCGGTGGACGGTCGGTAACCAAGGTGGCGATCAGCGAACTGTCGTGGGACCGCCGGTCGGTCAGCGGGCGGATCCGTTGGATTGCCTGCGATGCAGTCGCCATGTCGGGGGGATTGAGTCCGACCGTGCACCTCTATTCCCAGGCGGGCGGTAAGCTCCGATTCCGGGACGATCTCGCCTGCTTCGTGCCGGATGGTTGCCGTCAGCCCGTGCGCGCCGCAGGCGCTGCCAACGGAACCTTCAACCTCGATCAGCCGGTTGCCGAAGGCCGCGCCGCAGGCGCGGCAGCCGCTCGCGACTGCGGATTCGATGTGCAAGCGGATACTCCCGGGCCGAACGGCTTCTGCGCGGCTCCCGTGGGTGCTGTGCGCCAGGTAGCCGGCGCAGGAAATGGCCGCCAGTGGGTGGACTTCCGTCACGATGTCACAGTCGGCGACATCGAACTCGCGGTCCGCGAGAACTTCGTGTCTGTCGAACACCTGAAACGCTACACGACGGTCGGGATGTCGAACGACCAGGGCAAAACGAGCAACCTCAATGCACTGGCGCTGCTCGCGTCATTGACGGACCGGACGATCCCCGAAGTCGGGACAACGACGTTCCGGCCGATGTACTCCCCTGCTTCGATGGGTTCGCTTACGGCTGGAACGAACGGGAATCAATATTCGCCCATCCGGTTGCTCGCCGCACACGACTGGCACGCGGCGAATGGCGCCGAGTTCGAGAACTACGGTGCCTGGAAGCGCCCCGCCTGTTATCGCAGGCTCGGCGAGGCACGCGATGCGGCGATTGATCGCGAGGTTTTGACCGTACGCAACGCGGTTGGTCTGTTCGACGGAACGCCGCTCGGCAAAATCGAGGTCAAGGGGCCGGACGCGGCCGAATTCCTCCATCGGATCTACGTCAACAACATCACGTCGCTCAAGCCCGGCGGTGTCCGTTATGGTCTGATGCTCAGCGAGAACGGTATCGTAATCGACGACGGTGTGGTGGCGTGCCTCGCTCCCGACCACTTTCTGGTATCCACGAGCTCCGGTAACGCGGAGCGGATCAGTGCCTGGCTCGAAGAGTGGCATCAGTGTGAATGGCCGCAGCTGAGACTCGTGCTGTCGCCCGTGACGACGCAATGGGCCGTCCTGACGGTGGCCGGTCCACGGGCCCGCGAACTGCTGAGCGGTCTCGCATGCGATATCGACTTCTCAGGGCAGGCGTTTCCCCATATGACCATCCGCAGCGGACGACTGGCCGGGATTCCGACCCGAGTCCAACGTGTGAGCTTTTCCGGCGAAGTCAGCTACGAGGTCAGCGTTCCTGCCAATTCCGCGCTTGGCCTATGGAATTCCTGGACAAGCGCTGGAGCCGGAAGCCACGTTGCGCCAATCGGACTCGAGGCGATCCTCGTGTTGCGTCTGGAGAAGGGATTTTTGCACGTTGGCTCGGATACCGACGGCACGACGAACCCGTTCGATATCGGTTTCGCCACGATCATCGGTAAGAAAGCCGGAGACTTCGTCGGCCGCCGATCGCTACTGCGCCCAAACGACACGCGGCAGGACCGCCGGCAGCTCGTCGGGCTAGCGCCTGTAAGCCCCACGGACTCCCTCGTGGCGGGTGCGCATCTCATTAGATCTGAGGGCGTGACGCGGCGAAGTGAAGGATTCGTGACGTCGGCTTGCCGCAGCCCCACGCTGGGTAGAAACATCGGCCTCGGTTTGCTCGAGGGCGGGTTCTCACGACGCGGTGACACGGTGACGGTGTTCGACGACGGACGCTCATTCGCAGCGCGCATAGTCGATGCGACCTTCTACGATCCGAAGGGGGAGCGATTGCATGGCTGACCTGACCATCCGGCCTGCGTCGCCCGATCCCAGGACACTAGTGCGCTTGCGGGTCCCGCTTGCTGATGCGCCCCGCGCGGCCGCCGCGATGGACTTACCAAACACCCCTCTGCGCTGGTCCGGGTCGGACCCATCGGCTCTGTGGATCGGCCCGGACGAATGGCTGCTGGTCAGCGACAGTCGATCGGCGGAGGAGATGGTTGCACGCTGTCAGGACCTGCTCCGTGACGTTCTACACGCCGCGACGGACCTGTCGGACGCCCTCGCATGCATCCTCCTCGAGGGCTCTAACGCGCACCAGCTGCTCGCCATGGGATCGGGTATCGACTTCGACTCGTCCGTGTTTACGCCTGGACAATGCGTGCGTACGCGGATCGCGAAGCTGGCCGTCGTCATCCGTGCGATCGACCGTGAGCAGTTCGAGATGTTTCTCGATCGAAGTGTGAGCCGGTACTTTCTGGAATACCTCGGCCGCAACGCTCGCGACATCGGGTAACACGCGGAGACCTCGTTGGAGCTCAGATTGGGCCATTCGCGGGCGAATTTTATCTTCGACCAGGCAATGGACGCACGCCTTCCGGCAACGGCCTGTCGGTGGCAATGAACGTTTCGAAGGTTGAATTGCCACTGGACAATCGGCATGCTTGATGAAAGGAAATAGGATCTCTTGCCTCGGCGGGAGCGTTTTCCTTTCTGGCTGCGACAAGGAAGTACCTTTTATGCCTAAGTTAATCGCTGTCGTTGCGGATTTGCGTAAAGGGCTTTTTCTTGTGGCGCTGATGCTCTCGCCGCATTTGGCGGTCGCCCTTACCCCTTCGGTCAGCCCGACGACCATCCCTTCTGCGACACAGATTGTCGACAGCCACCTTGACGTGTGGACGGTGTCCGGCGGCCAAGTGTATGAGAATGGCCAGCTGACGCCTTCGAGTGGTGTCATGCTCCTTCTCTACGCTACGGAAATTGTTTATCAGGAAAACATTCACCGCGATTGGTGGCTGTGGCGCAATGGGGTCTGGGTAGCGACTCCTGCTCCGCTCGTCACGCCGAGCACCCAAGCACCGACTCAGTTGGAATTGAATCAGGCCGACGTGGATGCCGCGAACTGGCTGACATCAAATAAGGGCTACCTAGGCTATCGCTACTCTTCACTTTCGCATCTGAACGACCTGAACGCGCATTCCTTGACACGGATATGCTCGTTCGACATTGGTGAGAAGCGATCGTTTCCGGGGGCCCCCTTGGTGTATCAGGGGGTGCTTTACACGACTACCCCATACGGGGTCTATGCCATCGACGCAGCTACCTGCCAAAAGCGCTGGAGCTATGCGCACACTCCCGACGCGAACACCAGCGTGCGCAGCAACAAGGGCCCCGCGATTGCCAATGGTCGACTGTTTCGCGGGACTCCGGATGGGCATCTCATCGCGCTCGACGCCGCCGACGGTGCGCTGCTGTGGGACCGCCCGCTAGTGAACGCAGCCGTCGGCGAATACCTGACCGCCGTTCCCCTCGTATGGAATAACATGGTGTTCATCGGCAAGGCGGGCGGTGAGCTGGGCATCCGCGGGCAAGTTATGGCGCTTCGCGCCACCGACGGGACCGATATTTGGAGTTTCAATACGATTCCGGGGCCCGGCGAGACCGGATCTGACACGTGGGAGAATCCCGGGAGCTACGAGCATGGCGGTGGCGCGACCTGGACCAGCTATAGTCTCGACGCAACCGCGGGCTTACTGCTCGTGCCCGTCGGCAATCCGGGACCCGACTTCGCCAATCAGGTGCGACCCGGCACAAATTTGTTCACCAATTCTTTGGTGGCGCTCGATGCACTGACGGGCCAATTGAAATGGTGGCACCAGCTCGTCGGGCCGGATTTTCATGATTGGGATACCTCTGTGCTCGCCGCCTTCGACACCCCCGGTGGTAGTCAACTGGTGGCGGGTGCCGGTAAGGATGGCTATTTGCACGTCGTTAACCGTGCGACTGGCGAGCTGCTATTCAAGGCACCCATTGTCTCTCGGTATGAGAATGGTACGGCCTCGATTCCGACCACCTCGTATCTTCGGTTTTGCCCGGTCGCAGCTGCTCAATGGAACGGTCCCGCGTTCAGCCCGGATAGCGGCCTTCTCTACATGAATGGCATCGACTGGTGTGGCTCGGCGATCAAGGGACCCACACCAACCTACCAGCCGGGCAAGGAGTATCTTGGCTGGGCAACTCCGTCGGGCTACGCCACGCTCGACCCGATCCACCAGGCATTCGGCTTGATCAACGCATTCGAACCCGGGAACGGGCGACTGATGTGGAGTTACCAGCTGGCGACGCCGCCGCTTGCCGGATTGATTGCGACGGCCGGTAATATCGTCATTACCGGTGAGGTGAACGGAAATCTCATAATTCTCGACGCGAAAACCGGTGCACTCCTGTATCGGGACAGTTTGAACGCTGGCGCTCTCGACGGGGGGCTGATCACCTACGAGGTCAACGGAAAGCAGTTCATCGCCGTTGCCGCCGGCGACAACAATCCGACCTACCAGGTCACCGGTGAGAACACGATCGTCGTCCTCGGGTTGAAACCATGATGTTGGTTTGATCATCGCGGCGATTCCTGACCCCTTGAGACGGTCGGCTCGAACTGGATTGGCCCTCCTTGTCGCAGCGGTCACACTGGCAAGTGTGATTGCCGCCCTGCTCTCGCCCTATATCTATGCGGAGTATGAGTTCGACCTCCACGGAGAAAGACCGCAGGCGCTGGCGATGCCACCCGAGCCCTTGGCGGGTAGGTGGTTCGACGACTATTTCGTGGTGGAAGCCATCGACCCAACCACCTTTGCGATCGGAGAGCCGCGTTATTATCAGGGCAATTACAGTTACCTGATTGTCGGGACACGACGCGCGATCCTGTTCGATGCGGGGACCGGGCTCAAGGACATTGTGCCGGTGGTGCGCTCGCTCACCCATCTCCCCGTCACCGTGATTGCCTCGCATCTGCATTTCGACCACGTGGGCGCGTTGGGGCGGCTCGACAAGACAGCGCTGGTCGACGAGCCGTCGCTTCGGGCTCGAGTCCGAGACTCTCATTTGACCCTAAGACGCTACGAGTTCCTGGGCTTTGCCGATCGCCTACCCATTCCAACGTTTCGCATCGACGAATGGTGGCCACCTGATTACACGATCGACCTGGGCGGTCGCCGTCTGCGGGTGCTGGCGACACCCGGACATACGCCAACCTCCGTATCGCTCTACGATGAAAGTCGGCGTCAGCTATTTGCCGGCGATTTCATTTATCCCGGCGAACTGTACGCATTTCTTCCGGGAGCCAGTCGCAGCGATTATCTCGCGACCACCACGCGCTTGTTGGCGACCATTGATCCGGCAACACAGATCCTCGCAGCGCACATGGAAGGTTCACCGGCGCCACTGAGGGCACCCGTGCTCGAAGTCGCGGATTTGCGCGCCCTAAATATCACACTCACATCGATTGAGCACGGTGTTGCAACGTCGAGCGGGTTTTATCCGCGGATTTTTCCGGTGCGGGGTGCCATCAAGTTTGCGACCGGTTGGCCTTGGAACAATCGCTAAAACGAATGTTTGGCCGCTCTACAAGCGGATTTTGGGCGATCCGGCCGGCTCTTGTTGTGTAATACAGTGGATGCCGCCGCCGCCGCGGAACAGATCCTTGAGAGGGACCGGCACAATCGCTCGTTCCGGATACGCGCGGCGCAGGGTTTGCACCACGGCCTCGTCTTCCGCAATGCCGTAGGCCGGCGCGATGACCGCGCCGTTGGCGATGTAGAGGTTCACGTAGGAGCGGCAGATGCCGTCGGGCCCGACGGATCGCGGTGCTTCGGCAATCGGCAATAGCTCGAATCGACGCCCGCGCGCATCCGTTTCGCTTTCGAGGACTCTGCGGTTCTCCGCCATGATCGGATAGCGGGGGTCCGCGGGATCGGCCACCACTTCGCATAAAAGCGTGGCGGGCCTGACGTAGGACAAGTAGCCGTCCACATGGCCGTCCGTTTCAGTGTCCATCACGTCCCCGGGCAGCCAAATGACCTTCTGTACGCCGAGCATGGCGCGCAACTCCGCGTCAGCTTCCGCTTTGGTCCAGCCGGGATTGCGGTTTGGGTTGAGCACGCAGGTCTCTGCGGTAATCAGCGTTCCCTCGCCGTCCGACAAAAAGCCGCCCCCCTCGACAACGAGTTTGGACCGGAACAGCGGAAAATCCGCGATTCGAGCGATGCGCTCGCCCAAGCTCGCGTCTTGGTCGTACGGATGATACTTGTTGCCCCACGCGTTAAAGGTGAAGGCGGCGGCCGCACGTCCTCCAGCCCGATCAACGACGAACGTGGGTGCGGAGTCCCGCAACCAGGAGTCGTCGATCGGCATCGACAGGACGTTGATCGAGGGACCGCAGCGTCTGTGCGCCTCGGCCGCATCCGCAGGGTCCGCAATCATCGTCAGGCGTTCATGGGCAGCAATGGCCTGGGCAACGCGGACGTAGTCCGCCCGCGCGCCCTCCAGGTGCTCCCTCCAGAGCTCGGCTCGCTTGGGCCACGCCATCCAGCAGCCGGCGTGTGGTGCCCACTCGGCGGGCATCGTATATCCAAGGTCGGCAGGCCTAATCTCGGATCCCATGGCTTTTTTTCTTCCTGTAGGGCTTAGTGGCGATGAGTCGCGGTGAGTCCAATAGTTCGAGGCGCATCAGCAAAACACCGGACGATCAATGACGCAAACGAGGATTTCTTGACAATTGGTCTAAATTAATTCATCAATTGCCCGTGGCGAGACCATCGTTAACCTTGAGCACGCTGCGCGGGTTCGAGGCTGCCGCGCGACTTGCGAGTTTTGCATTGGCGGCCGATGAACTTCACCTCTCCCACTCCGCAGTCAGCCACCAGGTCAAACTACTCGAACAAGAATTGGGGCAGCCGTTGTTCCGCCGCGTCGGGAGATCCGTGGTCCTCACCGATGCCGGCAAGGACTTCGCGCGCACCGTGCGGGAGATTCTACGGCGATTGGAGGATGGAGTTGCCCGGCTGGCTCCTTACCAGAAACCGAGCGGAGTCATCCTCTATACCACCATGGCTTTTGCGCGCGGGTTTCTCCTTCGAAGGATGGGACAGTTCCGAGCCGAACTTCCGGACGTGGATTTGTGGTTGGACACCAGCGAGCGGAAGGTCGACTTCGCAACCGATGAGGTCGATATTCTCATCACCTTTGCCGGCGGCGTGGCCGCACACGGGACTATCGACGCCCACCTCATGGAAGACAAGCGAGTACCCGTCGCCGCACCGGGCTTGATGAGCGAATTCGGCGGTGCACACAGTGGCCCAGCCTCGATTGCGGGCTGGCCTTTACTGCATGATGAAAGCGAGGTGAGCTGGCGCCAATGGTTTGCACAAATCGGGCGGTCCGACGTCGATCCTGTCAGTGGCTCCAATTTTTCTGATCATGCCTTGATGATCGACGCTGCGGCGGACGGACAGGGTGTGGCGCTGGCCAGCGCAGTTTGTGCCGCCCCCTATTTGCAAACTGGGGCGCTAGTCGCATTGGAAGGGCCCTGCGTTGCCCAGCCCGCTTACCGCATCTATTGCGACCTGCGATCTTACGATGATGACCAGGTGCGGCGCGTATACGAATGGTTCATCCACGAGGCCGAACGAAGCGAGCGCGCCTCGGGGATTAGCGGAATCTAGAATCGCTCATCGATTTGATGAATTTTCCTCTTTTGAATCATTCGCAGCGCCTCTCTATGCTGCTGACTATCCAATCTCGAAGGTACCGAGGTTTCTATTCATGTCTGCTTCGCAGGAGCGTTCACACACCGAATTATCAGGCTTCGTCGCCTTGATGCTCGATACGCCCTTGGCGGAGAAATTCCAAATGCCCGCCGAGTGGGCACGGCATGAATGCTGCTGGATGGCTTGGCCCAGCCGTAATGACCAATGGGTCGACGGCCTCGCGGGGGCACAGCGCACCTACGCAGCGATCGCCCGGGCCATACGACGCTTCGAGCCCGTACGCATGGTGGCCGAGCCGCCTTGCGCCAACGACGCGCACGCTCAATGCGGCGCGGATATCGAGATCATCCCACTTCCCATGGATGACCCCTGGATGCGCGACAGCGGTCCCACTTTCGTCACTGGTGCGGCCGGCACAAGAGCCGGTACCGCGTGGCGCTTCAACGCATGGGGCGGCAAAGTGCCCGAGTACGCCGACAATGCTCGACTGGCCAGACGAGTGTTGAATTTGGCTGGGCTCGCCGTGTATCAATCGAGCCTTTGTCTGGAAGGTGGCGCGATACACACGGACGGCGAAGGCACGCTGATCACCACGGAATCTGTGGTGCTGAACCCCAACCGTAATCCAGGTATCAACAAGCGCGCTGCGGAACGCGAACTTTGCGACGCGCTCGGCGCGCGAAAGGTCATTTGGCTGCCGGGCGATCCAGACGGAATCCACGCGGATATCACCGACGGCCACATCGATGGATTGCTGTGCTTCGTAAAGCCCGGCGTCGTACTGTATGAGAGCGATCCGAGCGCCTCGGGCGCGGCGCGGCAGCTTGCGGCGGACAATAGACGCGCGCTCGAAGCCGCGGTCGATGCGGCCGGGCGTCGATTACAAATCATTGCGATTGACGATGCCTACGAGGCAAAGACATCTCACGACATGTTTTGCCGATCTTATGTGAATTTCTATATAGCCAACGGCGGCATCGTGATGCCCGCTTATGGGATTCCTGGTGACGCCCGAGCGCTCGCGGTGATCAAGGCCTGTTTTCCAGACCGCGAAGTGGTGCAGGTAGACGTTACTTACCTCGCCAGCGGTGGAGGTGGGATCCATTGCATTACCCAACAGCAACCGGCGTGAATGTGATACCGCACGGCGGACCTTTGTCAGTCGTTACCCGGCGTGCCAGTGAAAACCGACAATTGAGCCTCGAAGGCCCGCTTGAAGGCGGCCCGCGCTTCGCCACGGGCGACATAAGCGGAGAGGTTCGCATATTTATCCAGCATTCCCGATCCGCTCAATCTGCGCAGCACCGTCACCATCAGCAAGTCACCGGCGCTGAACGAAAGAAGTCGAACCTCGTACGGCTGGCCCACTTCCTCCAGCGCCCAGCGAACGCGCATGTCGCGCGCCAGTCCCTTGCCGCGATCGGGAGACCGTGCAAAGGCGGTAATGACGGGGATCACTGGACGGCTTCCACGATGGCCGGCATTCTGAACTTCTGGCTCTGACGCATGCAAATTGTTGACTATGGACTCACGCGGCCAGTTCACGCTCGCGGGTCGAATCAATCGCGTCAAGGACTCGGTCCGCCCGAACTGGCCGGCTGAAGAAGAATCCCTGACCATAGCGGCAACCCAGGGACTGCAACACAGAGACCTGCGCGCGCTCTTCCACGCCCTCGGCAAGACTTGCCATGCCGAGATTCGAAATCAACGCGACTGTCGCGTGCGTCACCGCTAGAACGTCCTGGCTCGCGACCAGATCCTGTACGAAGGAGCGGTCTATCTTGATGGTGTCGAACGGATAGTCCTTTAGCAAACCCAGCGAGGAAGTGCCCGTGCCGAAGTCATCCATGGCCAATCGAACTCCCAGCCGGCGAAGCTCGCGCATCAGCTCGAGACATGCCTCCGGATTGCGCATGACCTCCCGCTCGGTGACTTCGAGTTGCAGACACTCGGGTGGCAGTCCGGCGTTGTCGATGGTCTCACGGGTTTGATCGAGGAATAGGCGGCCCAGCGCCAGTTCCGCCCGCGATACATTGACCGCAACGCTTTTCGGCGCCCGGGCTGGATCAGTGCGACGCCATTCAACCATAGCCAGGCACGCCTCCCGTAAAACCCAGCGGCCGAGGGCGACGATCAATTTGGATTCCTCGGCAATCGGGATGAATTCGGCGGGCGAAATCGGCCCCATGATTGGATGATTCCAGCGCAACAGCGCTTCGACGGACACCATCTGTCCGGAATCGAGATCGACGATCGGTTGAAACACGAGATACAGCTCGGAGCTGCCGATGGCTTTGCGCAAGCTCGTCTCGACCGCCATGTGTCGAGTCACCTGGGTTTGCATGGCTTCATCGAATACCACCGAGCAGCCACCGCCCGCTCGCTTGGCAACGTACATGGCCACGTCGGCATTACGCACGATTTCCTCGGCGCCGATGGGACAGTGATCGCTGGTGACGATGCCGATGCTGGCCGTGGACAGCACTTCGCAGTCAAGAACATTGTAGGGTGCATTGAGTGCATCGAGCAGGCGCGCGGCGATGATGGACGCATCGGCGGGTGCCTTAAGGTCGTTGATGAGTATTAGGAATTCATCCCCGCCAAAGCGGCCGACCACGTTGCAAGTCGCCTCGTTTTCCATGACGTCAGTCACGCGCAGGCTACTGCGTAGACGCTGTGCAATCTGTCGCAGCAACTCGTCGCCGGCCGTGTGCCCCAGCGTGTCGTTGGTAAGTTTGAATCGATCGAAATCGAGGAATAGCACGGCAAACACGCGTTGCTCGTCGGCGCGCACGCGATCCACGGCCTCTTGCAGACGCGCCATGAATTGGGCGCGATTCGGTAGGCCGGTGAGCTTATCCTGCCGTGCTGCGATAGCCACGTCCGCGGCCATGGCCTTGTGCTCTGCCTCGGCTGCGCTTGCCGCTTGGACATCGTTGAGGTTGCGCAAGCGAACACGGAAGTAGCCCACGCCGAGCACTGCAATGAGAATGCAGGCCGGTACCAGGCCCAACAAAGCCCATGTCGGGACCGCGGCTACCCGCGCTGCGTAGACGGCCGCATTCACATCGACGCCCACGACGCCCACTTGTCTTTTCGCCGCATCGTAAATGGGTGCGTAGCCCGTCATGAACGTGCCCCACTTGTCGCGGTATGGCTCGGGGGTCGCAGTTGCAATTCCCCCCTTCATCTCGTTGCCCAACGCCAATAGCATGGCCGGATCGGGGTCGTCGTAGATCTCCCAGACGCCGGCTCGGTCCTGAACACCGTTTCCGCCGAGGCCCGCATCCGAAGCATCCAGGACGAAGCGCACCGCGGAGTGATCCATGACGACGGTGTAGATGTAGTGGATGTCCGCGACGGCGGTGCGCATACGGCGCAACGGTGCAACGGCACGCTGATAATCAACCCCATTGATCTGATCGGGATGACGAAGCGAGGCATGTAACGCCGGGTCGACCATCGTGGCCGCTGTCTGCGCTAAGGTGATGAGATATTGGCGATAGTTGGCTCGGATCGTGCTGGTCGATGTAACCCACAGGCCAAAGATGCCTGCACCGACCACAACCAGTGCAACGGCGGAAACCGCGAGCGCCTCGCGCGACGCGCGACGTCGGTTACTCCGCGTCGCGAGCGGATACGGCTGCGATGGTGAGCGGGAAAGATCTTCTTCTATCATGCAGCGCAATATACGTCTGTGAATCGAGGCGGTCTCAGGGGTTATCGGCATGGCCAACCTTTCTGGGCACACGAAACTCGATTTAACTTGGCGTTTGCGACGGCCGTCACATCGCAGGTGAGGCGCACAGACAATTATCAGCTCGAGGAATGCAGTGATCTCCCCATATCCCCCCATCAAGCCCGCGATCGAGCGGGCGCAGATCCTCAAAGCTGCAGCGACTTTGGGGATAGTGGGTTCAGGTGCGGATTTTGTACCCCGGATGCTCGCGGTGCTCTGTGATCCGCAAGTCGATGCGTCGGAGATTGCCACCCTCATCACCCGGCAGCCACCCGTATACGCGCGGGTATTGCGCGTCGCCAATTCTCCTTACTATGGGCAACCTCGCTCGATCACGACGATCGAGCGCGCATTGATCCTCTTGGGTCGCGATGCGGTGCGGGGCATCGCGGCAGCCACCTGTTTCAATCGCGCCATGGTTCGCAGCATGAACGGTAGCGTCATCGACTTGCAGGCCGTGACGCGCCATAGCCTCGCGACGGCCGCGGCAGCCGAAGCGATAGCGGCAATCGCACGGCCAACCCTTGCATCCGAGGCCTTCATCGCCGGGTTGCTGCACAATCTCGGCATTCCTGTGCAAGCCCAACTGGACCCCCGCGCCATCGACGCGATGATCGACGCCAATCGCACCGGCACCGCGTGCGAAATCCGAACGTTGGAATCCACCCATGCACGGATAGGACATGAAGAATGCCTTGCCACCGTGTTTGAGGCGTGGCAAATGCCCGAATCGCTGGTCGCGGTTGCGAGCCATCACCACGCACCGATGGATGCCCCGGAGCCTCAGCGCGATTTAGCCGCACTGGTCAATCTGGGTGCAAGCTTGGGACTCGCCATCGGCTCCAATTACGCGTTGGAGCCCGCGCCCATCGCACACCATTTTCCGGCCGTGCGTTGGCTGGGGCTCACGGATGAGCATCTCGACCTTGCCACATCCCAGTTGAAGACTCGCTTACCCGAACTCAATGCCGCCCTGTTCAATGTTTGAGAGGTAATTTTGGTCACTCCGAGAGGAGCTTCAATGGCGGCTGACCCGATTGCAAACCCGGCCACTCCGGGCGTACGCAGGCCCTCCAGCTGACGAATTCGTCCGCCGGCAAGGGTCTGCTGAAGAAATAGCCCTGGATCTCATCGCACCCCAACTCGGTTACCGCCTTAACCTGGTCCGCTGTTTCGACACCCTCGGCAACCACTCTCATGCCGAGCGAGTGCGCGAGAGAGATTGCGGCGATGACGACGGCTCGATGACGCTCATGCCGCATCATGCGAACGATGAACGACCTGTCGATCTTGACGGCGTGTATCGGAAGGGCCGCAATATAGCTCAGGGACGAGTAACCGGTTCCAAAATCATCGAGGAAGATCTGAATTCCAAGATCCCGGATGCGGGAGAGCACTTCGTGCGCTTGCTCCGGATCCACCATCAGCGCCGATTCGGTCACCTCCAGCTGCAGGAACTCCAATCCTATGCCGGCTTGGCTGCCGAGCGCGACCAGCTGCGTCAAGAGCTCCGGATCGCGAAGATGGCTCGGCGATACGTTGACTGCGATGGGCATTTCAATGCCCATCTGCTGCCACTGGCGGATCTGCTTGCAGGCTGCACCCAATACCCAATTGGTGAGGGGCCGTATGAGACCGGTTTGCTCAGCTTGGGGAATGAAGTCCTTCGGTGGCAGCATTCCGTGCTCAGCGTGAGGCCAACGCACCAGGGCCTCAACAGCGGTCACTGAGCGGGTACGCACGTCCATCTTTGGCTGATAATGGAGCACAAGCCCGTCATCTTTGATCGACTTTCGAAGCTGAGCGAGAAGAATCAAGCGTTGCGGGGTCTCGGTCTCACCCTTGCCGCTATAGAGTGCGTACTCGATACCCGCCGCTCTTGCCCGTCTGACTGCGATATCGCCGCGCCGGATCAGGGCGTCCGCAGTCGAGCCGTGGGTCGGATACATCGCGAGGCCGCTCGTTGTGCGCACATCCAGAGGCACTCCAGCCAATTCGAAAGGATCGGTCATTGCTTGTTGGATGTGCTTGGCAAGCTCGTGTGCGCGCTCGGCATCCGCCCGCGGGACGACAACCGCAAACGAATCATCCGCAATTCGCGCGATGAAGTTGCCCGCTCCGGCGGCGCGTTCGAGGCGCGACGCTACTTTCTTCAGAAGCTCGTCGGCCTCTGAGATGCCAACGCCCTCTTGAATTTCGCTGAAGCGGTCAACGCTGAGTACCATCAGCGCAACGCCATTCATGGCGGACCCCTCTTGTTTGATGACCTCTTCAAGTTGCCCGATCAGTTGAACGCGGTTGGGCAGCTCCGTCAAAAGGTCGATTTTGGCCAACCGCTCCACGCTGGCCTGCGCCCATTGGCGCTCCAGATTGGAGCGATGGGTAAGAATGCCGAAGGAAAGATCGGCGGCAAGCTCCTCCAGCAATGCGACTTCCTCATCGTCGAAGACATTAATCTCCTTCGAGTAAATGGTCAGCACACCAAAAGTGTCAGCAGCTGCGACAAGCGGCAGTGCAATCGAAGAGGCGTAGCCCCGCTTCAGCGCTTCGTTGCGCCACGCAAGTACCCGCGGGTCTGAGCGGAGGTCGCGGGAAATCTGTACGCTGCCTGCTCGCACAGCGGTTCCCGTTGGGCCGCGTCCACGCTCGGTATCCCCCCAGGAAATGTCCAGGTTGTCGAGGTAGCCGTCAGCCTCCCCGTATTGCGCAACAGGACGAACCGATTTGTGTGGGTCGTGCTCCGCAAAACCCACCCATGCCAATTGGTAGCCACCCAGATCCACGAGGGCCTTGCACACGAGGTTCAGCAAAGCGGGCTCATTCTTGCCGTGGATCAGCGCGTGGTTGACGGTACTGAGGACGCGCAAAGCACGGTTGGCCCTGTGAAGCGACGCCGCCACGCGCTCGGGTTCTGTGACGTCGCGTGCGATGGTGATCTCGCCGATCAAAATGCCGTGTGCGTCCAGCAACGGCGTGGTTTTCAGGGCGACGCGGATGGTTTCACCGCCCTTTTTTCGCCGCTCAGTGATGAGCGTAGTCGGGCGTCCCGCACGCACGCGCTCCATGAGGCGCTTGTAGTCGACCTCGGAGAGTTCGGCCGCATGCAAATCCTGCAACGACCGACCGATGGCTTCATCTGCCGAAAATCCGTATAACGAAGCCGCTTGCCGGTTCCAGTACGTGACCACGGCGTTCAGGTCTTTGACGATGACGGCCTCGCCGCTCTGTTCGAGCACCTGCGCGAGGTCACGCGCACTCACTTCCGAGCGCTCGTCCGCAACATTCTGGACGCTGTGTGATTTGACAACTCGCATCAGGCGAGCTTAAGTGCAGATCGATATGTGCGTTGTGCGTTCGGTCACTGAACGGGGTGGTACGTTGAGATACGGGCGATTTAACAGAGGTCCCCGCATCCATGGTCGCAACCTAGAGTCACGGGTGATCGGTTATCGGCCGATGAATCGAAAACTTGAGGTGCCACCCACTTCCCGCCTCTGATGGGGATTGCTCCGCCCGGTTCGCCGGCAGAGCGTCAATGCAGCGCCAGGGTATCCTTGCGCCACGGAATATCCTGCCATCGGCCGAAATCCCGCAACAACTCGGGGCTGCTCGCCTGCCGCACCAAGGCGAGATCATCGAGCCGCAACTCCTCGAAGCTGCGGCGGAATCGCCTCCCCTCCTTGACTTCCCGCGCGATGAGCAGCCGCCTCGTTCCCGGCACGTAGCCCGCAAAATCTACGTAGCCCTCCTCCGGATTGTCCAGCCCAGGTGGGAGCACATCGATCGTCCAGTTTCCCGCCGTTTCGTGAATCACCCAGAGCTCGCGCCAGCTCTCGAGCGGCTGCACCGCAAGCACCAGCGCCGGACCTTGAGGGATGACCTGCATCGAGGCCATCCTCACGACCCCGAAGGTGCAGCGCCGGAGGATGGCGGCGGCGCGCGGATGACGTACATCCTCCAGGGCAATGCAGGTTTGGCCCGGATCTGCCGGCGTCGCCGTGACAATCAGTGGTCCAGCCTGCGGTGCCATCAACGCCCCGGCCCAGCGGATGGCACTGACGCGCAGCACGGCGTCCACGTACTCGGGCCGCCGGTCCTCACCCAGGTCATCCGGATGCACGGCAAGAAGCTCCGTAAGCGCACGCGCCGCAGCGGTACCAGCGGGTTCGCCGCGACGGTCGTGGGCGTAGGCAAGCGACGCCCAGACCCCGGCGCGCCTCGCATGCAGGCGGCTCCGGGTCATCGCGTTCAATTCGCCATCCTTGACCTGTTCCAGCAGCTGGGAGCGCTCATCGTCGAGGGCGGCGCGCGGGACGGGGCCCAGGTCCGGATCGATGCAATCGGGCCGCGTGAGGCCGAGGACGGCGTGCGCACGCTCCTCCGGACGCGCTCCCGGGAGCCCCAGAACGTGGCGAAACAACTCTCCGTCGTAACAGAACCGCATTCGACCGTTGCGCTCGAAGTTGTGCATGCGAACGCCGAACTGCTCTGCGACTTCCAAATGGGGCGCGAAGTCGGCGAGATGGTTCGTGCTGCCCGAGGCCTGATCGGCGAGCCGCTCGGCCATTTGCGCTATGGCGTCGAAGGGTTCGGCAGTGATGGCGCGTGGCGGCACGGCCTTCAGATACGCCGCGCCGTAACTAATGCCGAGCGCCTCGGAACCTGGACTCTCGCGCAGGAAGCGCAACACGGCGAGAAGCTCGGGGGCGGCGGTCTCGGTAAGCTCGACCAGCCGGGCCGCGTCCTCCTGCAAGTATCCGCCCCGCTCGCGATGATA
>Ga0187847_10000157_pt1 | contig 80405 bp, 71 predicted proteins | sample June2016WEW_4_10_FD_132458 | JGI IMG/M metagenome (GOLD analysis project Ga0187847, IMG submission 132458) | Peatland microbial communities from SPRUCE experiment site at the Marcell Experimental Forest, Minnesota, USA - June2016WEW_4_10 | ecosystem: Environmental > Terrestrial > Soil >...
GCATCGACCTTCCAGCACCACCTTCCGTCCGGGCACCACGCTTGCTATCTCCAACACTGCGACCGGGATGCCGGTGTGCATGTACGATTCCGGCACATGGTCTTGTTGTACGGGCAAAGAACGAGATGCCGAAACGGGCCTCGATTACTTTGGCGCACGGTACTTGTCGTCGGCGCAGGGGAGGTGGACCTCGCCCGATTGGTCGGCCAAGCCGGAGCCGGTGCCATATGCCGATCTCAAGGATCCGCAGACACTCAACCTGTATGCGTACGTCCGCAACAACCCTCTGACACGCCGCGATCTCGACGGTCATTGCGACAGTTCGGCCAAGGCCACCGCCAATACCAAGTGCCAGGACCCCGCGAAGCTTCAGGTGAATGATTACGGTAAGAACCATATCGTGAAGAAGGAAACTGGTGGAACTAGCCCGCAGTTGACCACCTATGTGGACGGCGCTGGCCATCCAACTGTTGGCTACGGGCACAAGGTCACGGCGGCAGATGGGCTGAAGGTCGGAGGAACTGTAACGAAGGAGAAGGCGGACGCTTTACGGGATGCTGATATGACCTCGGCTGCTGGGGCCGTTCAGAAAGCAGTTGGGAAGACGCAGCTTTCGCAAGGCGAATTCAATGCTCTCGTTGACCTGGTGTACAATGCGGGCCCTGGTGTCCTCACGGATGCGAAGAGTCCCAGTCTGATGAAGGCCATCGGAAGCGGCGATTACGCCGCCATGTCGGACCAGTTGCAGTATTCCAAGGATGATAAAGGCAAACAGGAGCCAGGTTTGGTAACCCGAAGCAACGAGCGTAAGGAAATTTTCACGGGGAAGGAACCAGAATAGAACAGTGACGTTGCCAGACGGGAACACGCGGGAGCCTTAGATATGATGAAGACTCGACTTCTAAAATGTATCGCGATGCTTGCGATTGTGGCATGTTGCGTGGTCGCCGTGTCGGCGTTCGCCGAAGGCCCCTGCATGGAACGCGTATACACGAAGGGTGAGAAGGTCGGGCCAGACCATGCTTTCGACGTCGCATTCGACAAGGACAAGGCTGGCAGGTCATTTTCTTGTGGTCCCGAGATGCGGGCTTCGGAGGCCAGGAAGGCCCTCGAGTCCTTCCGCAACGGCGTTCTCTATCGAGACCAAGCGCTCATGGACAGTGTCCTGAGCTATCCCTTGACTGCTCGAATCTCCAAGACACTCGATGTAGATGAAAAGCCAGAAGTGGTCACGATCCGGAGTTTTCGGGAATGGGCGAAGTTCCAAGAGGAGCGCATGGATAAGAATCAAATCGCCATGGTCGCGTGTGCGAATCTCGGAAACGTGAGTATCCAGGCTGGTCGCTCGCCGGGTTTCATGATTGGGAACGGCATGGTTTGGTTCTCACGCTATGTCGGCAGTCCTCAGGTGAAGGTGTCTGCTATCAATCTGTTTCCTGTGGACACGGAAGCGTTCGTCAAAGCGTGCATTCCTTAGGTGGGCTCGGGACCTTTCCTTTTGCGGCGAGCGGAGCAGTAGCCTCCGCCGCGGCGCCCGCACGGGGAATCAGCGGGTTACCGAGCGGTATCCAAATCCCGAAGAAGAAGACGATGCTTCGCATCGGCTGAGGGGTGACACGCCACCCCAGAATGGGAGCTGTATAGGAACCTTGGTTCCCATATGGGAACCAGTTGAAAACAGGGCGTCTCGCGATTCACGGTTCCCATACAGGACTTTCCTTTTTAGCCGCCGATCCGCTTGAAGTGTCCGGAAACTTGCATGTATGACATACATCGTTTAAGCTGTCGTACATGGCAACCGAGACTTTGCAGCAAACCCAGACTCTCTCACTCCGCATCAGCGAAGTGTTGCGCAAGCGGCTGGAGGATATCCGGAAGCTGACGGCGCTCAGGAAGGGCGAGAGCGTATCGACGTCGGAGATCGCCAAGCAACTGCTGGAGTCGGCGCGGGAGGATCGCTTCGAGGTGGCCGATCTGCTCGGCAGGCCGACCGAGACGCTCAGCGAGATCCGTCGCAAGGGCGAGACGGGGCAAATGCTCACGCGCGCCCAGTGGACTGTGCTCGCCTATTACGTGCAGCAGGGGTCCGAGGCCTTTTCCAAAAATCCCCTCTCGCGCGAAACGTACATCGGAATACTGAAGGCGTTCGATGCGGCGCACCAGCTCCGCGCCAAGCCATCGGGCCAGGACGAGTATTACCTGGGCAACTTGCCGAGCGACTGCCGGCCGGAACGGTCGAAGCCGTCGGAAGCGGTGACGCCCGAGCTGGTGCGGAAGACGGTGGCCGAGACGGTGCGGCGGCTGAGCAACCCGGCTGCGAAATGGACGCCGACGCTCGCCGCCCGCAATCTCTACGCGCTACTGGACGATGAAAAGCTGGCCGGGGCCGCGGCGCTGAATGAGGCCCTCTCTCCCTACTGGCCGGTGCTGTGGCGGGTGGCGGCGCGCGGGCATTACTTCGAGCGGCGCGAGCCGGTGCGGGAGTCCGGGCGGCGGGGGCCGGTGTACCAGCCCGCGATTCCGTCGCTGAAGGAGGACGGCTACACGCTGTCGTTTGCGCGCGGGGAAGCGAACGAGCTATCGCTGCTGCTGAGCTTTCCGGGCGCGCGCGGGCCGATGTATCCGCTGGGGCCGTATCCGATGGTCGCCCAGTTCCGCGCCATGCTTGCCGCGTTGTCACTCAAGGCCAAGCCTCCGCAGCGTTGGGACGGCGAGCACTTTTACGGCTACGTGACGGAGCGGGGCAACGAAATCGAGTTCTGGTTCCGCGCCCATGCGAATGCGATCACGTTCGGGTTTTCCGGGGATGAGTGGAAAGCGGTGCGCGAGCTATTCCGCAAGGCCTGGGACGTGCCGGAGGTCCGCGCGGCGTGGGACGCGCTGACGCTCGATTACGGAGAGCTGTGATGGTCAAAGCAATCCTACGCACCAAATCGATCGGCACCAAGGTGACCGAGGAAGAGTACGCACGGCTGGACGAACTGGCCGCAGCCGCGGGCCAGACTAGAGCCGAATGGGTGCGGACGATCCTCATCGAGCAACTGGAGCGGCGCGTCGCGAAGGTGACGGAAGAAGCCGTGCTGGCCGAGTTGCTGGGCTTGCGGACGATTCTGCTGAACCTGTTGTTCACGGTGGCGAAGGGCGAGACCATGACCGCCGAGCAGATGCAAGCGGTGATCGAGCGGGCCGACGCCGGCAAGCTGGAGCGGGCGCGGAAGCTGCTGGCCGCGCATGTTGCGGCGGCGCCGGCCGAGATACCGACAGACATGAAGGTGCAGTGATGAGCCAGTGGGGACGGAAGGTATACCAGAGCTGGCCGAGCCGCCATCCGGTGTGGACACTCTCGGCGTTCTTCGGCGTGGTTCTCTTCTTCGTTCTCGCGATCGCGGTGCAGTATGCGCGGAACTGGTCATTCGTCGAGCGGTTCTATCTGCCGGTGTACGCGAAGACCTGGATACACGGGTTGTTCCCGAAAGCGCAGACGCGCTACAGCCTCATCGACGGCGTGACCGCGAAAGGGCAGCAGCGGCTTGCGCTCGCGGGCGAGGTCGAAGCGGCCACGAACGCGCAAGGCCAACCGGTGTATGTGCTCACCGAAGAGGGGCGGCGCAATGGCCTGGTGCGGCTCCAGTGGGATGCGGGCCTGTTCAACGACCGGCGCTTGCATGAGTTTCTGGCGCACTGGGTTTATCGCGATCAGACGATGTGGGATTACATCGAACGGCCGGCATACGCGGCGCTGGGCGCGTTCGTGCTGCTGTTGTTTGTCGCACTGCCGAAGGACCGCGAGCGGGCGCTGGTGAGGAAACACGGGCGGCGGTTGCGCGGGCCGGAGCTGGTGACGACCGCCGCGTTTAACGCCCGGCACGAGGCGGACGGTATGGCGTTCGTGAATGAAGAGCGCGGCGTGATGGACCGGCTGCTGAGGAAGGACGCGAGCCGCTGGGTGCGTGTGCCGCGCCAGCGCGAGGCCATGCACTTCCTGGTGATGGGCGACTCGGGCACGGGGAAGAGCGCGGCCATCCGGCAAATCCTGGCGCAGATCTGGGAGCGCGGAGAGACAGCCATCGTCTACGACCCGGCGATGGAGTACCTGCCACAGTTTTATAGTCCACAGCGGGGAGATGTGATTCTGAATCCGGTGGACGGACGCTGTCCGTTCTGGACACCGGGAGATGAAGCGCCGCATGAGGCCGAAGCTTTGACACTGGCTGCATCGCTGTTTCCCGATCAAGGCCGCGAGAACCGGTTTTTCGTGGAAGCGCCGCGAAAGATCTTTGCGCACCTGGTGAACCAGCGGCCGACGCCGGAACAACTGACGCACTGGATGTGCCACGCCGAAGAGATCGACCGCCGTGTGCGCGGCACGGAGATGGAAGCGATGATCGACGCCCGAGCGGCGGCGCAGCGCAACGGCGTGCTGGGCTCGCTCAACATGGTGGCGGACGCGTTCAAGCTACTGCCGTCCGAGTCCGGCACGAAGCGGCGTTGGAGCACGGTGGAATGGGCAAAAGAGCGCAAGGGTTGGATCTTTCTTACGTCGAAGCCCACGATGCGCGAGCGGCGTCCGCTGCTGAGCTTGTGGCTCGATCTGTTGGTGTTGCGGCTCATGCACGACGGGCACAGCGGGCACAAGCCGGTATGGTTCGTGCTGGATGAGCTGGCCAGCCTGCAGCGGTTGCCGCAGCTCACCACGGCGATCACGGAGAATCGCAAATCGCATAACCCGATGGTGCTGGGTTTCCAGGGCAAAGCCCAACTGGAGGCGTTGTACGGACACATCGCGGAAGTGATCCTGTCGCAACCGGCGACGAAGAATTTTCTCAAGACCAGCGAGCCGAACGCGGCCGAGTGGATCTCGAGAGCGATCGGCGAAATGGAGGTCGAGCGGTTCCGCGAGACGCGCACTCACGGCGAGTTTCCGCGCAGCCGCAACTCCGAAAGCGAACAGCGCGATATCTACAAAGAGTCGCTAGTGATGGCATCGGAGGTCAGCGGGCTTGATCCACTGCACGGCTATCTGAAGTACGGAAATCTCGTGGTGCGAATGCGTTTTCCATATCTGAAGCTGGCGCACGGGCAGGAGCCGTTCATCGAGCGACGGATGGCCGCACCGCCGGCGGTCGAGCCGAAACCGGCGCCGGAGCGGGAGCGCCCGAAAGAGCTGGCGAACGAACAGACGCTTTTCTTCCAGTAGGTAATTATGCTGACCATCTCCAAGCCGATCAGCGCGGGCCAGGCGCAGGCGTATCACCGGGACGAGTTTCAGAACGCCAAAGAGAATTACTACGCCGAGGGCGACAAGATTCGCGGCGAGTGGCACGGCCAGCTTGCGGAGAAATGGGGCTTGCGCGGCGAAGTCAACGAAGAGCAGTTCGCGCGCCTGTCTGAGGGCCAGCATCCGGACACGGGCGAGCAACTGGTGCGGCATCAGACGCCGCGGGAATACGTCAACGACGCCGGCGAGACGGTGAAAGCTATGGAGCACCGGGCCGGGTGGGATGCCACGTTCAGCGCTCCAAAGAGTGTGAGCCTCACGGCGCTGGTAGGCGGCGACGAACGCGTGCGGGAAGCACACCGGCAAAGTGTCAATGTCGCGCTCGATGAAATGGAGAAGTACGTCCAGGCGCGCATGGGCGGCAACGCGCCGGCAGTGACCACGGGCGCGTGGGTTGCCGCCAAGTTCGAGCACGACAGCAGCCGTCCGGTGGACGGCTACGCCGCGCCGCAACTGCACACGCACGTAGTCTTCTTCAACATCACGGAACTGGAGAACGGAGAGACGCGGGCGCTGCAGCCGCAGGAACTATATCGAACGCAGCAGTACGCGACGGCGGTGTATCGCTCGGAGCTGGCGGTGCGCTTGCGGGAGCTGGGCTACGAAATCGAGCCAGGCAAGAGTGGCGCACCGGAGATCCGGGGCTATAGCGCGGAGTACCTGGAGGCATCGAGCCCGCGCAGCCAGCAAATCAAAGAGCGCATGGCCGAGCAGGGAGTGAGCGGCGCGGAGGCTGCGCAAATCGCGGCGCACCAGACGCGGGGCGCGAAGCTGGACCTGACACCGGAGCGCGTGCGTGCGCATCATCGTGAAATGGCGGAAGCGTTCGGCAATCAACCGGACCGAATCGTGCAGGCAGCTAAAGAAAAAACGCACGCTATGGACCACGAGGACGGCCGTTTGAGGCATGCGCAATCGGCGGTAACGTTCGCCCGCGACCGCAATCTGGAACGCGAAGCGGTAGTCGATGAGCGCGCCTTGATGCGCGATGCGTTGAAACGGTCGATGGGGCACGCCAGCTTCGAGGAGGTGCGCAGTCACTTCGAAGAACGCGTCCGGAAGGGCGACCTGATCGAAGTGAAAACGGCTGTCGGCCGATCGTTCACCACGCCTGAGATGATGACGCTCGAACGCGACAACATCGAGCGGATGCGCGCGGGCCAGAACCGCTACGCGCCGCTGGTGCTGCAGAACAATAGTTTCGATCATCTCAGCGATAGTCAGCGCCAGGCGGTGGAAACGATTCTCGACAGCCGGGACCAGATCGTGGGATTACAAGGCGCGGCCGGCGCGGGGAAAACTACTTCTTTAGCCGCCCTCCGCGAAGCAGCGGAAAAAGAAGGTTACGCGGTGGAAGGGTTCGCGCCCACGTCGCGGGCCGCGTACCAGCTTGAAGACGCCGGCATCCGGGCCAGCACGTTGCAGCACCATCTTGCGCGGGGCGAGAGCGCCCACACGGGCAGCGGCAAGCGTCTTTACTTCGTCGATGAATCGAGTCTCGCCAGCACGAAACAGGTGCACGAGTTTTTCGAGCGGCTAAAAGAGAATGAGCGTGTGGTGCTGGTGGGCGATGTGCGGCAGCACCAGGCCGTGGACGCGGGCCGTCCGTTCGAGCAACTGCAGGAGGCCGGAATGCGCACGGCGCGGCTCGATGAGATCGTGCGGCAGAAAGACCCGGCGCTGAAAGAGACAGTCGAGCAGCTCGCCCGCGGCGAGGTGCGGCAAGCTATCGCCAAGCTGGACGAACAGGGCCGCGTGCATGAGATCGGCGACCGCGCCGACCGCGTGCAGGCCATCGCGCGCGAGTATGCCGAGCGGCCGGAAGGGACGCTCGTCATCTCGCCCGACAACAAATCCCGCATGGATCTGAACCGCGTGATCCATGCCGAATTACAGGAGCGCGGCGCAGTGAGCGGCGACGAGCATCCGGTGAAGGTACTGACGCCGCGGCAGGACATGACCGGGGTCGATCGCGCATGGGCCGCGCAGTACGAACCCGGCGACGTGGTGCGCTACACGAAGGGCAGCCGCTCGATGGGCATCAGTCCCGGCGCATACGCGAAAGTCGCGAGCATCGACAATGAAAAGAACCTACTCACGGTCGAGCGCGGCAATGAGTCGCTGACCTACGACCCGCGCCGGTTGCAGGGTGTGACGGTGTATAGCGAGAGCGAGCGCGCATTCAGCGAAGGCGACCGCGTGCAGTTTACGGCGCCGGACAAAACGCTGAAGATCGCCAACCGCGAACTGGGCACCATCGAGAGCATCGATGAGCACGGCAACGTCGGCATCAAGCTCGATTCCGGCCGCGAGGTCCGCTTCAATCTCGAAGAGAATCGGCATCTCGATTACGGCTACGCGGTGACGAGCCACAGCAGCCAGGGCGCGACGGCCGACAGGGTGCTGGTCCATGTCGATACCGAAGAGGCGCACGAGAAGCTCATCAACAGCCGACTGGCATATGTCGCCGTTTCCCGCGCCCGCTACGATGCCCAGATCTTTACCAATGACGCCGGCAATCTGGGGAAGGCGCTCAGCCGCGAGGTGTCGCACGCGGCGGCGGTGGGACTGGAAGACTCAGGTCCAGCAATGGAGCACAGCCACGCGCAGCAACCAGCCCAGGACCACGGGCAGGCTATGGCGATGGAGCCGTGAGGCCTCGGCTACAGCGTCATTCCTTTCCTCGCTAAGATGGCCTCGATGCGGTCAATCAGCGCCGCCTCGCGCCGCTGCCGAACGGTCTCGGTGAAGCCGCTGACAACATACTCAATATCACTCTCGCCTTCCAGCATCCGCGCAGCAGCGTAATTAGCGGCCATAATGGGACCGCCGAACTGTTTTCGCACACCGCGCACAATGACGATGTATCCGACTTCAGGGCCTCTGATGATCAGCATCTTCATCTTTCGCAGGCAAAATCGAGGCGAGGTTATCTTCGATATCGAGATGGAACTGTGCGGCGATGCGCGCCAGGTGGACGCCGAACGTTCCTCGCAACTCACCGAGCGCGCTGTAAAAGGTCCAGCTTGCCCAATGTCCGTGATGGTTCGCGTACAGGGTTACTTCGCGTCCGTCTACGCCGACACGCTCTAAGAACTTGCGGCATGCGGCCCGCATCGCTCGCAGGCTCGCCCTGAACTCCGAGCCGCTATCGAGTTTACCGAGTTCTGCGCTCAGGAGATGCCGGATCTCCAGCACGGAGTGAACGCAATGCGATGGCATCTCCAACTCGTCGGGAGCATAGAGTACCCGACGATCTTCGAGGAATGCCACGACGCGGCGCGCCGCGGACGCATCCAGTTCCGTTGTTTGCCAGGACACTCCGCCCAAAGGGGTGGAGATGCCCGTGAGCCGGTTCGCAATCTCAGAGAACTTCAAAGCGATGCTCGCTTCCTAAGAACGGTCATTGGCAAGAGCTGCTATGCCGAGAATTACGACGACCGAGCCGACCAAAATACCAGCCTGCAAGGTCTCGCTCTTACCTTGCGTACCGCCGTTATAGCACCAATCTGTGAAATGCTCGCAGTTAGCCTTGCCTATGTCGTACGGATGCCCCAGTGCACTCTCTGCCAAAGCAATGATCCGGTGGGCGTGCTCGGGCGATGAGGGGCGGCGGCGCAGACGGACTACCTGGCCTTGCGCAAAGTCCTCTCCGTTCACAAAGCAAACGCCGCCACCAAGCTTGCTGTTATGGATGATCCCGATGGCTTTCACGCCCAGACCTTCTGTGAGCCTGTAGACCAAGCCGCGATGAGGAATGCCGTGAAGGTCGGGATAGGAGACTTCCAACTCATCGCCGGTCCCTATCGGCGTTCCATCAGAATAGCTCGGGTAGGACTTCTGAACCATCACGGCGGCCGATGCTCCTTCGATTAGCTGGCGCTCCTCAATCCCTTCAGCATCGTGTCGATGGTCTTCAGCACGGTCTGCTGCTGGTGCATCGGTAGCGATTCGATCAGTTCCAGGCGGCGCAGCACCTTACGGCTGGGTTTGGCACTGTGCCGGTTTTTCTTCACTGGCATGAGCAGATCGTCGGTCGAAACACCAAGAACCAGCGCAAAACGAACGGCCATCTCCGCCGAGAGCTTCAGGGCGTTGGTTTCAATCGCGGATACGATCGTTTGAATGATTCCGACTTTCTCGGCGAGTTCCACCTGAGTATATCCGCGCTCTTTACGGAGCCTTGCCACACGTTCTCCGATCGTCTCTCCGCCGAGATCCACTGGAGGCAACTTCAATCGAGAAATGCGAGGCATGGCAAAGCCAGTGTAAAGCCGAAAAACGGCCGTCTTGACTGTTACCATATCATATGGTAGAACTGAAACCATAAACTTTTTCGCAGACCCTCTTGACAGGTTTTGGCGGAAAACGCGAAAAGGAGGCTGAACCGAATGGCGCGCATCCCCGACGAGGAAATCGGACGGCTCAAGCGGGAGGTAAGTCTCCAGCGGCTTGTCGAAGCGCGGGGCATCGAGCTGAAGCAGCGCGGCAGGAATCTGGTGGGGCGATGTCCCTTCCATGACGACCGTACGCCCTCGTTGGTCGTGACGCCGGACAACAACACCTGGCACTGCATGGGCGCTTGCAACGTGGGCGGCTCCGTTATCGACTGGGTGATGAAATCGCAGGGCGTGAGTTTCCGCCACGCCGTCGAGCTGCTGCGCAATGAGCATCCCGCACTATCGGCTCCGCTCACGCGCGTGGTGAAGAAGGCCACCACGGAGGCGGTGAAGCTGCCCTCCGTGTTTCAGATCGGCGCGGACGATCAGATCGTGTTGCAGCAGGTCCTCACGTATTACCAGGACACGTTGAAGCAGAGTCCCGAGGCGCTGCAGTATCTGCAACGGCGCAGCCTGGACCATCCGGAAATGCTCAATCACTTCCGTCTGGGCTTCTCCAATCGCACGCTCGGCTATCATCTGCCGGAGAAGAACCGGAAGGAGGGAGCCGAGGCGCGGACGCGCTTGCAGAGAATCGGCCTGCTACGCGAGCCCTCCGGACACGAGCATTTTTCCGGTTCCGTCGTCTTCCCGGTGATCGACCTGGACGGTAACATCACCGAGATGTACGGCCGCAAGATCACGCAAAATCTCCGGCCGGGAACGCCGCTGCATACCTATCTGCCGGGGCCGCACCAAGGCGTCTGGAACGAAGAGGCTCTCACGGTTTCGAAAGAAATCATCCTGTGCGAATCGATCATCGATGCACTGACGTTCTGGTGCGCCGACTATCGCAACGTGACGGCCAGCTATGGCGTAAACGGCTTCACGCCGGATCATCGAGCCGCGATGAAGAAGCACGGCACAAAGAAAGTGTTGATCGCTTACGACCGCGACGAAGCCGGAGAAAAAGCCGCTCTTGCGCTCACTGACGAGCTGATCGGGATGGGCATCGAATGTTACCGCGTGTCGTTTCCGAAAGGCATGGACGCCAACGAATACGCTTGCAAGGTGAAGCCCACTGCCCGGAGTCTCGGCATGCTGCTGAACCGCGCACAGTGGCTGGGCAAAGGCAAACCGCCCACAGTGACCGTGCCGGATGCCGTTGCAGCCAAACCCGCACCGATGACGGTGGAAGCTTCGCCAGAGGAGACACCCGAAGAACAGAACACAGCAGCTAAAGAAGAAACGGCGGCAGAAGCGCCGGCACCTGTTTCCTCTTTAGTCGCCAACCCTATTCCGGCCGAACCTTCCGCGCCGCAACTCGCCATCCCCGCGCCCGTCGTCATCCCCGAGCCGCAGCCCGCCGGCATCGACGTACCGTACGAGATCCAGGGCGATGCGATCATCATCCCGCAGGGCGACCGGCGCTATCGCATCCGTGGACTCTTCGCCAACACCAGCCACCAGGTTTTGAAGGTGAGTGTCTTCGTTGCCCGTGGGGACGCGGTTCACATCGATACCATCGACATGGCGCTGGCGCGGCAACGAGCCGCGTTTGCGAAAGAGGCTTCCGAGGAACTGAGGGTCAAGGACGATGTCATCCGGCACGACCTGGGGCGGATGCTGCTCCAACTCGAATCGCTACGCGATGAACGCATCCAAAAGGCGCTGGAGCCGAAGGACGAAACGGTCGCGCTCAGTTCCGAAGAGAGAGCCGCCGCGCTGGAGCTGCTCAATGATCCGCGCCTGATGGACCGCATTCTCGAAGACTTTGCGCGGTGCGGCGTGGTGGGCGAAGAGACCAATAAGAAGGTTGCCTATCTGGCGACGGTGTCGCGGTTGCTCGATGCGCCGCTCGCCGTGATCGTGCAGTCCAGTTCCGCCGCCGGTAAAAGCTCGCTGATGGAAGCCGTGTTGGCGCTGATGCCCGATGAGCAACGGGTGCAGTTCTCGGCGATGACGGGGCAATCGCTGTTTTACATGGGCGAGACCGATCTGAAAAACAAAATCCTCGCCATCGTGGAAGAGGAAGGTGCACAGCGCGCCGCCTATGCGCTGAAGCTGTTGCAGAGCGAAGGCGTGCTCACCATCGCGTCCACCGGCAAAGATCCGGCCACGGGAAAGCTGGTCACGCACCAGTACCGCGTGGAAGGCCCGGTGATGATCTTCCTCACCACAACAGCCATCGAAATCGACGAAGAGCTGTTGAATCGGTGTCTGGTGCTGACGGTGGACGAGGACCGCGAGCAGACGCGCGCCATTCACCGGATACAGCGCGAGGCGCAGACGCTCCAAGGCCTGCTCACCAAGCGCCGCCGGCAGGACATCATCACGTTGCATCGCAATGCGCAACGTCTGCTCAAGCCCATCTCCGTGGTGAATCCGTACGCGGAGCGGCTGACGTTTCCCGACAGCCTGACGCGCACGCGCCGCGATCACATGAAGTTCCTCTCGTTGATCCGGGCGGTGACGCTGCTCTACCAGCACCAGCGCCCCACCAAAACCGTCACGTGCGACGGCAAGCCGCTGGAGTACATCGAGTCCACACCGGAAGATGTCGAACTGGCCGAGAGTCTCATCCGGCAGGTGCTAGGCCGATGCTTGGACGATCTGCCGCCGCAGACGCGCCGCCTGCTGTTGCTCATCGACGACATGGTGCGGGAACAGTGCGAGCAGCTAAAAATGGAACGCGCCGACTATCGCTTCAGCCGCCGCGACGTTCGCCAATACACCAACTGGAGCGACGCTCAGGTGAAGCGCCATCTGCACAAGCTGGAGGAACTCGAATATCTCATCATCCACCGCGGCGAACGCGGCCAGAGCTTCGTCTACGAGCTCTACTTCGAGCGGCCCGCCGATCCGCGCCAGCTCTTCTTGCCGGGCCTGATCGACGCGGGAAAGTTGCGCTCTTACGTCTACGACGGAAACCGGGACGGGCAAAAAACCGAGAAGGACGGGCCGGGTATGCCCCAGGTTCGGGGGGTGTTCGGGGGTGGTACGGGTGCGCCGGAACCAATAACGACAGGCCCGCGGAACGGTTTTCACGCAAATCCGCCAAAAAGCACTGATACCGGTGGAGATGACGAAGAAGACGTTTCCGCCGTAGTCGTAGCCGCAGGAGGTCGAAAGTAACCATGGCCCGCGTGGCGAAAAAGCGTAGACCGGAGCCGCCGCCCGCTTCCCTTTTAGCGGCCCTGATGCAGAAGCATCTCGAAGCGCTGCGCGTGCAGAACTACTCCGAATACACGGTGAAGAATCGCCGCGTGCACATCGGGTTTTTCCTCGATTGGTGCGCCGGCCGCAGCCTGAGCGAACCCTCCGACATCACCCGGCCCGTGCTGGAGCAGTATCAGCGCCACCTGTTTCATTACCGGCAGAAGAACGGCCAGCCGCTCAGCTTCCGCAGCCAGCACTCGCGCCTGGTTCCGTTGCGCGTGTGGTTCCGTTGGATGGCGCGGCAGCACTACATCCTGCACAACCCGGCCAGCGAGCTGGAGCTGCCGCGCCTCGGCCAGCGGCTACCCAAGCACGTGCTGAACGTCCACGAAGTGGAACAGGTGCTCACGCAGCCGGACATCCGCGATCCGCTCGGGCTCCGAGACCGCGCCCTGATGGAAACGCTCTACTCAACCGGTATGCGCCGTCTGGAACTCGCCAACCTCAAGCTGTACGATCTGGACACGGAGCGCGGGACCGTCACCATCCGCCAGGGCAAAGGGAAGAAGGATCGCGTGATCCCCATCGGCGACCGCGCCGCGGCCTGGATCGACAAGTACGTGCGGGAGGCTCGCCCGCACCTGGCGGTCGAGCCGGACGACCGAACCGTGTTTCTGTCCAACGGCGGCGAGCCGTTCAGCCTCGATCACCTGAGCGACCTGGTGCGCGTACACGTGGACGCCGCCAAGATCGGGAAGCGGGGCGCGTGCCATCTGTTCCGCCACACCATGGCGACGTTGATGCTCGAAGGCGGCGCCGACATCCGCTACATCCAGCAGATGCTCGGGCACGCCGATCTGTCCACGACTCAAATCTACACGCAGGTGTCCATCCGGCAACTGAAACGGATCCACACGGCCACGCATCCGGCGCAGCTCCCTCCGGAGAAGGCGCCGGCGAACGGCAGCGGCCAGGATGCCGCCGCTCTGCTCGCCACGTTGGTCGCCGAAGCCACCGAGGACCCAGAGGATGCGTAGGAGCGTTCCCGATACATCCGCGCTGGAGCGCCTTATCCAGGTTGCCCATGGCGACACCGGGCAAAGCCGCATCGTTGCCAACTTCCTGTTGGCCTGGTGGAATGCCGCGGAGTGCGGTGGCTTCGATCTGACGGACGTATGGGGAGTGGACGCGACGCTCGCGGTGGACATGCTGCGAGTGTTTGCGCTGCTGGCCGGATGCCAGCGATACCCGGACGCCATGGGTTACGGCAAGCACTTCGAACAGATCGTCCGCGCCTGGCGGCCGGCGCTGAAAGATCGGGTGAACGCCAACCCGAACCGGGGCCGAGAGGACAAGGAGGAGGGAGAAACGCTATGATCCCAAGTATGGAGCCGCTGCACATCAGCGAAGGCGACCTGGCCAGGGATATACGGTCGATCCTCATACGGGTTGAGACCGGAGGCGAGGTCATCGTCGAGCGCGACGCGCAACCGGTAGCCGTGATCCGTGCGGCCGAACCGGTGCACCGCAAAATCTCCGAGTGCATCGCCCTGATGCCGGCCGATTCCACAGCGACCATCGATGCCGACTTCGCAAAGGACGTCGAAGCGGCCATCGCCGCTCATCGGGAGCCGCTGGAGCCGCCCGCTTGGGACTGATGCTCGATTCGACGGCCGCCGTCGCCGCCGAACGCCAGGGCAAGAATGCCCGCCAACTCCTGGAAGCCGTGGCGCTGGAAACTGGCGATGAAGGAATCGCTGTTTCGGTGCTTACCGTGCTCGAACTCGCCCACGGTATTACCCGAGCCGACACACCGGAACGCCGCGAGCGCCGCCAGCGTTTCCTTGACGATCTGCTGACCGGTGTCCCCATCCAGCCGATCACGGTTCCGATCGCTCTCCGCGCCGGACAGATCGACGGCCAAAGCCAGGCCAAGGGGGTGAGCATTCCGCTATCGGACCTTCTGATCGGAGCCAGCGCCCTGGAACTCGGCTACAGCGTGGGAACCGCCAACGTCCGCCACTTTCGACTCATTCCCGGTCTGAACGTCATTCAGCTTTAGTCGCCTCCTTCCCTCCTTCTCGATCTTCCACAGCGGTCCTCGCCATCAAGAGTGCGCTCCGCCGCGCCACAAACCGGCGCGCCCTTGACTGCTCCGGGCCGCTGTAGAGCAACTCATCCTGACAAGAGGGAAGGGGCTTCTGGTCCTCGGCTGTTTGAGCGACGTACAATCGAAGTTCAGGTGACCGCAGCCCAACCAGAGACGGCGCAGGCCTTCCCGGCGCTTCCAGCACCGCCGGCCGGAATCTCGTCTCTGGGCACGTCCGCATACCTGCTCCAAAACTCGCGTCTGGGCTTCCCGGCTCAGGTTCCTATATGGGAACCGGCGTTCCCGTTTGGGAACCAGCAGAATCCACTAGGGTTGCGAGCCGACGTACGACAAACTCACGTCCGATCCCGTTGTACGGGCAAAGAACGAGATGCGGAGACGGGGTTGGATTACTTCCTTGCGCGATATTACTCTGGAGCGCAGGGGAGATTTACAACGCCTGACTGGAGCAAGACTCCAGAGGGCGTCCCTTACGCTGACCTCAGCAACCCACAGAGCCTCAATCTTTATACTTACGTCCGCAACAATCCATTGAGGACGGCCGATCCTGACGGGCATTGCTCTGGCGACGACTGCAGCGAGATCACGGTCACGGCTGAAGTCCATCAGCAGCCGACGGTGAGAGTTGATCCCCCTAGCGGCGGTAAGCAAACCGCAACAGCGGAAGGCGAGGTCCGCTATCAGGTCAAGTATGACGGAAAACCAATGGCGGACACTCCGATCCACGAAGATGTCGCGAACAAGACGTCCAAAGATGGCCAATCAATGGGGCCGGTTCAAACTGAGACGCGGGACGCCAAGACCAACGCGCAAGGCGTGGTAGCGGATCAGACTTCGATATCGATCACGGTCCCCGCCATGCCTGGACTCGCCAAGAGTACGCTGTCTACGAGTGTCTTTACAAAGGAAACGAACCAGGTTTTGACGATGACTTCGCCTGCTGGTGCAGCGTGTTCAGTTACCGAAAAGCGCACGATGACAAACGCCGATTCATCTGGCGACGCCGACGTCTACAAGATTACGCTGCAGACACCGAAGGTGACGGCTACTCCTGCGAAAGGGCCCCCACAACCGAAGCAACAATAGTCCCAGCGGCGACAACTGGCAAAGGAGACAGGATGAGGTTGAATACAATATTCTGTGCATTGTGCGTGCCTGCTGTTCTGATGGGCCAATCGAGCGGCGGTTTCAAGCAGTACCGCTCTGTCGAGTCCTATGAAGTTCGACCAGGCGTCCTGATAAGACCCGCCTACTCCGCCCGGGGTGGCGTCTGTGAGATAAGCATCGAGAGGCGGCATTACTCGAACAACGCCGTGGACCTGGACGCGGAGATGTCCAAGGAACAGATTCGGCTGCTGTTCGACGAGCTTGCGCCCCAGAGAGAGCGCGGACAGCCCGGCATGAAGCTTCCAGAGGGAACAGAGATCACAGTGGTCGACGGCGGCATCCGGACGGCGCGTATTCTTTACGAGAATGTCACGCTGACGATGTATGGAAGAGCCGAGAGCCAGAAGTTTGTCGCGGCCACAATTACTTGGGCGAAGCGGCCTTGCGTACCTCCAGACCGTTGATGAAGTAGCGCCAGGAAACGCGGGCAATGTGATCTGTGCGTCGGAAAATGGGGACGGCCTGATCCGCGCTGCTGTTTCTTGCGCCGCCCGTTGCTGACGGCTGCGGAGCGACGGCGTTCAGTGCCGGCTGAAGGTATGACACGCCACCCCAGCCGGGTTCTGCAACAGATTGCAACCGTTTGAAACAGGTCCGGCCGCCATCTGCGCCTCTGCAACAGATTGAAACCGATTGCAACAGTTTGCAACTCTGGCGAGTTTAGTTATGAGTAAGATACCATCCCTAAGCCTTCGGCTTAGAGATGGCGCGGCCCGTAATCGTGCTGTGATGCTTTTAATTACCCACAACTTCGGCCCCACAACTTCGGCCCCGTGCTACCGGGCGCCTGGCGGTGTAGAATGAACCTGCAAGGTGCCAAAACAAAGATGGGTTGAATTGTTTCAAGAGGCTCTGCAGCGTCCCGGTACTCCTGCCACGAGCGGGGCGGCGGAAGCTCTCGATAAGGAACTGGCCAGCTGCCGGTTCTGTGACCCGAGACTTGGACGGCGATTCCGGAAACTGGTTGGGCAACTGGCCAGCAGACTCGGCCAGACCATCCCTTTGGCCTGCCAGGATTGGAGTAACACCAAGGCGGCGTATCGGTTCCTCTCCAACGGGCGCGTTAACGAGATGGCGATTCTGGCCGGGCATTTCCAGGCCACTCGTGAGCGCTTGGCAGCGACGGACGGCCCTATTCTCATGCTGCACGACACGACGGAATTCAGTTACACGCGGGAGTCCAAGCAAGCGATCGGCATCCTTTATAAAGCGTGTGGCAGGAAGGATCAAGAGGGACGTCCTCGACTCCACACGGTCTGCGGCGTCCTGATGCACTCCAGCCTGGCCGTTACGGCTGAGGGGTTGCCACTCGGACTGGCGGCCATCAAGTTCTGGACGCGGAGTAAATTCAAGGGGACCAATGCCCTGAAGCGGAAGGTCAATCCGACGCGCGTGCCCATCGAGGCCAAAGAGAGTATGCGCTGGTTGGAGAATCTGAAGCAATCTACCGAGCTGCTGGACGAACCGTCCCGTTGCATTCACATCGGGGATCGCGAGAGCGACATTTACGAACTGTTTTGCACGGCTCAAGAAAGCGGCGCCCAGTTCCTGGTACGCACCTGTGTCGATCGCTTGGCGGGAGATGGCCGGCATACGATTGCGGCCGCCATGCGACGGGTCAAGGTGAAGGCGGTCCACCAGGTAGAGGTTCGCGATGCGAAGGGGACGGTGTCGCCAGCGACCGTCAAAGTGAAGTATCACCGGTTGCGGGTGCATCCGCCGATCGGCAAACAGAAGGAATACCCGCCGCTGATGCTGACTGTGATTTACGCTCAGGAGTCGTCCACGCCGCGCCGCCGGGAGAAGATTGATTGGAAGCTGATCACCAACTTGCCGGTCCGCAGCCGTAAGGACGCGGTGGAAAAGTTGACCTGGTACGCGATGCGGTGGCGCATCGAAACCTTTCACAAGATTCTGAAATCCGGCTGCCGGGCCGAAGCATCGAAGCTGCGAACCGCGGAAAGAATCGTCAAGCTCATTGCCATGTTTTGCATTCTCAGTTGGCGGATCTTCTGGATGACCATGATGAACCGCGTGGCGCCGGCAGCACCTCCTTTGGTTGCGCTGACCAGTGTGGAGACTCACTTGTTGGATAGGCTACTCCCCGCCGTATCGAAGCGCCGAAAAGCGACACTGTCAACCTATCTCATCAAGATCGCCAGACTGGGTGGCTATCTCGCCCGGACGAAGGACTCTCCACCGGGCAACATGGTCATGTGGCGTGGTTTGTCGCGGCTCACCGATATCGAAATTGGGTTCCTCTTGGGGGCGCAAGTTGTGGGTAATTAAAAGGCTGTGATGGCCATGAAGACTCTGCGATCCAGAACGGCAACCGCAGCCCCGACGGGCGGGCGGCGGTCGAGCGTCATCGTACGGTGCGCAAACCTCTGTCACTTGTATGGGTCTCGGTAGAGGCACTCCGGGACAAGAATAGTCGCAAAATCGGCGGTGCATCCCGACCGGGATGCAGGTTCCTCAAAACGCATCCCAACAGAACCACAACTGGAGCAATAAGATACGTCCGCAAAAACCAGACCGCACATCCCACCCTTTATGTTCCACTACCAGTGTTTTCGGCCTGGGATCCGGTCGCAAGGCGACCGATCCAGGCTGCCCGATATCGAAAACTGTCGAATAGTGTCGAATCATCCACAATTCGTCGAATATTGTCGAAACCGGTTTAAATTAGTGGTAAACTGTTGAACGGATGCCAAAGGGCGAGGAATTTACAAAAGCCGAGCAGCAATGGATCGCCGAAACGCGGCACCGCCTCGCCCAGAGGCGCGGGAGAAAGCCTGCCACGAAGGCTGGCCAGATTCGCGCCCTTTGGCCCGAGATCCGAGCCGCAATTGCCGACGGCCAAAGCCTGGCTAGTATCCGGCAGTGGCTCGAAGAGGAAGGTGGCGTCGTCGTCACCGTGCAAAGCCTCGGCTCCTACCTCACCCGCATCCGGCGTAAGGAGCTTGCCCAACCGGTCGCGCCGAACTCTCTGGCCGTCCAAACCCCTGCGGCGACCTTGCCACGCGTTGCGAGCCTATTGCCGCAGCGTGCCGAGAGCGCGAAGAGGAAGCCCTCGTTCGAGTATCCACCCGGCCCGCCGGACGAAAGCAAGCTGATCTGAATGCTCCGTTCGAAGCATTTGTTAAATCAGTGTCCCGGATAGCCTCCGCCATTACCTTAAATATATAGGGGGTCGAACTCAAGGAGACACTATGCCACAGATCAGTAAGGGCCTCGACGGACAAGGCGTTATCGGGTCTGGCGAAGAACTTGCCACACCCGCGATTCACTTCACACTGCAAGGAAAGGGTGGCGTCGGCAAGAGCTTGGTCGCCAGCATCCTCGCCCAATACTTCCGCCATCGCGGCGCGGAAATCCACTGCATCGATACCGATCCGGTGAACCAGACTTTCTCGCAATACACGGAGTTGGGTTCCGAGCATCTGGCGCTCATGCACTATGGCAAAATCGACTCGCGTGGATTCGATGTCTTGATGGAGCGGCTTCTCACCGAAGACGGAATCTTCATCGTGGACAACGGCGCATCCACGTTCATCCCGCTTTGGAGCTATATCGTCGAAACCAACGCGCTGGCACTGCTCCGCGCCACTGGCCGCCGGCTCTGCGTGCACACAGTGGTGACGGGCGGACAGGCACTCGGGGACACACTCAAGGGATTCAAGAGTCTGGCTGACAGCAGCGCCGAACGGAATATCGTCGTCTGGTTGAACGAGTACTTCGGCGCCATCGAGCGCGACGGCAAGACGTTCACAGAGATGCTGGCCTACAAGGAGTGCGAGTCGAAAGTCTTTGGCCTGGTTCGCATTCCAAAGAGAAACCAGGACACCTTCGGCCGTGACATCGAAGACGTAATCGCACGCAAGCTGACGTTTGAGGAGGCGATTCGGAACGGCAGGGCCTCGGTGATGAGCAAGCAACGCCTCAAGGTGGTGCAGCGGGAGCTATTCGAGCAGTTGGACCAGATGCCGCTGTTGTGAGGAGCAACGTCATGGAAAACGTAAAGCGATTAATCAGCGAAGTTGCCTCGCAGAACGGCATCCGTGTGGAGCCTGACGATCCGCTATTCGCACTCGTGACGATCAACCGAATCGTGTTGGAAGAAGCAACGCAGAAGTTGCAGGATCACATTCAGGCACGGATTGCGGAATTCGAAGCGTCCATGAAGAAGGCCGAGGGGCGCGCCGGTAAAATGCTTGCGCAAATGGTGAAGGAGTCGGCGGAGCAGATGCGGCAGGGTTTGCAGGGTGATATTCATGTGGCAGGCCTGAAGGCGCGTGAGTTCGTGCACCTTGTGAACGAGGCGCACCGTCGCCCTGCCTTGATCCGCTGGTCCGCCGTCGGCCTGGCGGCCGGCGCCATACTTCTCGGAGCTGGCGTTTGGCTCGGGACCCTCGTCCGCTAGGGGTGGGCCAAGCGATCATACCTGCGCTGCCAGGAGGATTTTATGAGCGCGACAATGAATGCGACTCTCACCACCATCGGTGACGAACTACCCATCCGTGTGCGCGATGCCGCGGTTTTCCTTGGCGTCAGCCCGCAAACGGTGTATCTTTGGGTTGAGCGAAAGCAGATTCCCCATTTCCGCGTGATGGGACGCAACATCCGGTTTTTGAAGTCGGATCTCGTCCCGTTCCGCGCGCAGTTTAAACAGGAGATGGAGAATGGCGAGACCTAGTAAGCATGATGGTGTGGTCTACCGACGAACTGACAGCAAGATCTGGTGGATGCGCTATCGGGATGCGTCCGATAGCCGCCACTTGGAATCGACAGGTACCGAAGACTGGGACGAGGCGCAGCGCCGGTTGCGCGAGCGTCTCCAGGCCCGCGACAATCGCACGCTGGAGGTCGTGCGCAGGGGCGAACAACTCTTTTTCCGGGATTGGGCGGCGGTTTTCATGGAGTACTATTCCAGGCCGCCGATTCGAACGGCGAAAACCCATGAGGCCAACGAGCGGGCGATGAAGCATCTTCAGACGGCGTTCGGGTCGTGGCGCCTGGTTGACGTGACCGCCGACGATATCGAGCAATACCTCAGGAATCGGCTCAAGAAGCGAGCCCGCGTGAAAACGCAAGAGGGCTATCGAGAGTTAGGCTTACTGAAGGCGACCACCGTGCATCAGGAGTTCCGCGTCCTGCGTAGGTCCTTGAACGTAGCTGTGAGGAAGAAATTGCTGCCCGCCAATCCCTGCGGCGGAGTCGAGTTCCCGGTTTCAATTCGTGGGCTGTTTCGGCCGCATTACGTTACTTGGTCGGAGCAGCAGATGATCGAGTTCCACGCCCCAGACTATTTGCGGAATGTAGTTCGGATCATCACCGAAACCGGCCTGCGAGTATACAAGGAGCTCACGCTGATGAAGAAAGACCAGGTGGACCTGGCGAACGCAGTGGTCTGGATTCCCGATTCAAAAACGCTCAACGGTGTGGCAGAAGTCCCGCTGACGCCGCTTGCGGTGACGGCGTTTCAGGACCAGCTTCGCATCGCGGGGCCAGGTCTTTACTTGTTCCCGAGCGACAAAAATCCATCAGGGCACCAGGCGACGCTCAAAACTGTCTGGCACAAGACCTTGAGGCGCGCAAAGATTCCGTATTTTCGGATTTACGACCTGCGATCAACGTACGCCACCCGGCTCAGCGCCGGAGGCGTCGCCGATGAGTGGGTTACCCAGATGCTTCGGCAAGGTGATGCGAAGGTCTTCAAGAAGTACTCGCAGATGAAACTCCAGATGAAGCGCGAGGCTTTGGAGAAGATCAACCGCCAAACCAGCGAAGGGAAGGGTTTTGATACGGTCAAGGTGCAATGAGAGGGGTTTTGATACAGTTTTGATACGTCTTGAGGCAGAGAGGACGTTTGGGAATGGATGTTCGGTTCAAAAGTGTTTTAAAATCAAAGAAGCTTCAGATGTCGGGGCGTAGCGCAGCCTGGTAGCGCACCTGCCTTGGGCGCAGGGGGTCGGGCGTTCAAATCGCCCCGCCCCGACCAAATTCTTCAACCTGCCTTTTGGAGAGCGTCCTCAACAGCCTTGGGGTGACGTGCGATCACAGCCAAAAGTACCCGCGCGGGGCCGTCTGGCTGTGTTCGGCCTTGTTCCCAGTTCTTCAGTGTCGCTGCCTGGAAACCGAACCGCGCGGCAAACTCCGACTGGCTTAGACCGAGGCGCCGCCGCAGCGCACGTACATCAGTCGTTGGAGCCCGAACGGTGGTCACCCGCACCGGGATATCTTCACCACCGGCCCAGGCGACCGCCTCCTTCAAACTGGTTATGATCTCCTGACCCACGCTGCGCTGGTCGGCTGCCCTCTTTGCTGTAGTCCGGTTTTTCATTTCATCCTACCTTTGCTATAGTTCTTCACCAACAAAGGCACGAGCGTCTTGAGGTCATTGCGTTCGGCCTTCGTGAGGTTGGCTTTCTGAGTTTTCGAGTAGACTGTTAACAGGAACACAGGAAACGCTTCGTTATGGAAGTAGTAAACTACCCGGAAGCCACCGCGCTTTCCTCTGCCACTGGCTGCCCAGCGAACTTTCCGAACGCCGCCCGACTCCGGAATGACGTCTCCAGTCTCCGGGTTCGCGCCCACGAATGCAATCAACAGCAACCGTTCCTCCTCGGCGAGCAGGCCAGCCGCCTTCCGAAGGAAAAATGGTGTTTCGATGACCGTCATCGGCGCGGGTTCCATTGTCTCTACTATACGCTAAAAGCGCATGCTTCGGGCAAAGACCTTGAGCTGCGGTCCTTGATTCCAGTGCGGCGGACACGAGTTTCCGCCATGTCGGCGCCGGGAGATTGCCCGCGAGTGAGTTCGTCCGCTGTAGATAATTCTGTAGCTGCTGAAATCCTCCAAGCTCAACAGAGCTCAACAGGTTTCAACAGGCCGGCGCCATCTGGTTGAAAGTTAATGAATTGAGAATAGGCCACTTCCGGCCAGGGCCGGAGATCGCCTTGGGCGCAGGGGGTCGGGCGTTCAAATCGCCCCGCCCCGACCAAACCTCATGTGGAAGTTTCTCCGATACATCACCAACAACGAAGCAAAATCCCGCCACGAAGAGGCCTTCGACGCGATCTTTTGGGTCATAGAAACGCTCGCCTTGATTTTCGGGATCTGGATCCTCGCGAGAAAGCACGTCGCCGAATGGATACCGTTCCTCGTCATCGAATACTGCTGGGCAATGGACAATCTGCGGCATAATCGCCCTTAGCCATTCGAATGGCATGGTCTCGTACTGGATCTACTCCCCCACGCGCGACCGGCCAACCGGCTTGCCAAACCGACGCCGTTGCGTGTAAACTCAATCCATCTTTAGGGTTCGCAGATTGTCGCGAGCCGCCGATCTACCGCGGTAACGTTTGGAGGGGATTACGAGTCAGAGGTTCGCTTTACACCGTTGGCTGGCGTGCCTGGTGCTGTGCGCATCCGCACGTGCCGGCATTTTAGTCATCCGGTCCGACCACGGTCTCCAGTTCACCGGCGCGGTATCGATCGCGGTCAACGGCAAAGACAAGGCCATTAGCCTGGGCAGCCAACCCACGGCTGGCGCGGCCTCCAAGCGGTCCACGGTTCGTCTCGCGGGCACCCTGCTGAAAGACAGTGACGCCGGCGTCATGCTGGAGTTCGAGTCCGGCAGCGCGGACTACCTGCTTCCCGAAGGCCTGCCCAAGAACGCGCCGGACGACCCGGCGGGTGCGTGGAAGGCCGCCAGGATCGTATACAAACAGTCCAGCTCCGATAAGGCCGGAACGGAGGTTCCTTTCGCCGGCTTCGTGGCGTTCCTCCCGGCCGGAGCGGCGGATCTGGCCGCGCTGTGCAGGGACGCAGGCGCCTTGCAGTTGATCGGCGGGAAGGGTAAGAGCTTTCCCACTCAGGTCGAATTCATGACCGCCGCGGTGAAGGCTTACGGCGCCGACCCGGCGATGGCTCCGCTCGAGAAGTACGTGGCGGACGGGATGCGCAGCCGGTACGAAGCTTTCGAAAACGGCACAGGCGGAGTGGACGCGCTGAACCAGGGCCTGGCTTTCGCCACGCTCTCGCAATCGGCGTACCCCAGTTCGCCGGAGCAAGACAAGCTGCGGCAGCTCCTCACCAATCGTAAGGCGTGGCTCGACCGCAAGATCGCGATCGAGAAAGCCTTCGCCGCGGCGGCTCAGTGGGACGCGCTTCTTTTGGGCGGCCGCGACCTGGCCCGTTACCAGCAGGCATTGCCGGAGATCGCGGCCGATCACCAGCGGGCCTTGCAGGGCAGCCTCCAATTGCACCTGAAGCTCGCCACGGCGCGCCAGAGCGAGGGCGACTACGGGGATGCGTACCGCGAGTTTCACCTGGCCTGTCTGCGCAAACCATCGGACTCCGCATTGCGCGAGCATGTCATGCAGGCCTGGACCGAGTATTCGCGGCGGAACGCCATGGACCTGCAATCGAAGCGGACCAAGCTGGGCGCCGGTTTGCAGAGTACCGTGGACCGCGCCCTTTATTTCGCCGACCAGAACAAGCGGGAGAAGAAGCTCGACGACGCGCTGAAGAGCGTGCAGGATGCCGAGGCCGCGCTGCGAGCAGCCCAACCGGCGGGCATCAGCACCGCGACCTTGAAGGTGTGGTACGCAGAGGCCGATATCCTGGCGGCGCAGGATCGCGTCGCCGACGCCCTGGCGGCGCTCGATGCATACGATCTGCACGCCGTCGACGAGGAGCGCGCACCGGCCGAGGCGCTGCGCAACCAACTCCTGTTCAGCCTGGATGCGGCCATGAAGAACGTGAAAACCAGGCTGCAAGCGGCCTGGTCCGAGGGGAGTTTCGGCTTGGCGAACCAACTCGCCGACGAAGGCTTGCGGATCGAAGCCGAGGACACCGAACTGCTGTATTATGCGGGCGTATCGGCGCTGATTGAGCGGTCACCCAAGCTGAGCCGCGAGCGGCTCACGCACTACCTGGAAGTCTCCGACACGCTGGACTCGAACACCGAGCAGCGGACCATGGTCAGCCGGCTGCTGACTTCCATCGCGGCTCCCTCCGGCCCCGGCGCCGGCGACGCCAACTGGCTCTCCGGAGAGAGACTGCCCAAGGGTGTGTTCTATTCTCCGGCCAGCCTCGCTTTCCAGCCGCGTATCGATCATATCGACGGTTCCAACAAGTTTCATGTGGCGTTCGAATGGAATGGCGCACGGTTGAAGTCCATCAAACCGAGTTTTGAAAATGCCGCTCGCGCAACGGGCGAGAAGACCATTACGTTCGGCTACGAAGACCATGTACCGCAGGTGGTGTGGGCCTCCGATGGCGATGAAACCCGCCCGCCGATGCCGGCCGATCCCGACGAAGCGTACAAACGATGCCGTGTGTTGGTGCGCAACAGCCCGTTTGTGGATCCTGTCGCGGTCCAGCGCGTCACCGGAAAGAATCTGGCGGTAGTGATCGCAGGCAACCCGTTCTTCAACCCGTTCGTATGGGAGAAGCTCTACTACTTCCGGATCGCCTACGACGATAGCGGACGCATCACCCGCGCCCAGGAACTGAGCGGCCCCAGCGGAGCTCCCGCCGAGCAGGTGCTCGAATTCGAATGGAGTGGGATGCAACTGACCGCCATCCGCGGCTATCTCGGAAAGACCAAGAACTACGAGCGCACCATGCAATACGAGGATGGGCGGCTGGTATCGGAAGAGATTCAGGGCCAGGCGAAACCCTCGCACATCAAATACAACTACGCGGCGAATCGGCTGGTATCGGCGGAGGCGGCCACCGATGCCACATTGGACAACCGCAGCCGCAAGGTGACGTTCCTGGCGGACGAATCCTCCGCACTGGTGAAATGATGCGAATCGTTCGATCGATTGGGCGCTCGAAGTCATCCTGGCTGAATTGCGGTCTGGTGCTGCTTCTGGCGGCTTTCGCTCCGTCGCTCCATGCCCAGGAAATCGGCAAGCGGCTGGCGCTGATTATCGGCAATGACGCCTATTCCATCAGCCCGTTGAAGAACGCCGTGAATGACGCGCGCGCCATGGACAAGGCGCTCAAGAGCGCGGGCTTCCAGACCGTCACAATCGAGAACGCCAGGAAAGCGGACATGGATCGCGCCATCGGCGAATTCTTGGACAAGCTCGGCCCCGATGACACCGCGCTGTTCTTTTTTGCCGGCCACGGCGTTCAGATCGAAAGCGAGAATTTCCTGGTGCCGGTGGACTTCCCTTCGGTTGCGACGATTTCGGCCGCCAAGTTCGCCTGCATGTCGGTGGCGCGGATCTTCGATGAGCTGAAGCGCAAGCGGGTCAAGCGGAACATCGTGATTCTGGATGCCTGCCGGAGCAACCCGGTAGCCGACAAGTACTCGCTCGAGGCCGGCCTGGCGAATCCGCAGGATGCTCCGGCTGAGTCGTTCGTCGCTTTCTCCACGGGTCCCGGCCAGACCGCCGCGGACAATCCGAACGGCCGCGACAGTTGGTTCACCGAAGCGCTGGCCGATTACATCTCGCAATCCTCGCTCACGGTGGAAATCAACGACGTGTTCACACGCGTCAAAAAGCGGGTTTCCCAAGCGACCGAAGGCCGTCAAACCCCCTGGACCACCTCCAACCTCACTACCAAGTTCTATTTCCACGTGCCTCCCAATGGCGACTCCGATAGCGATTCCACCGTGGCTGAGAAATGGATGGAGGACGCCCGCGTCCGCGAGCAACGCGAAGAGTGGACCCAGGCGATCGACCTGGTCAACCAGGTTCTGCAGAGGAAGCCCGGCGGAGCGATCGAGAAGCTGGCCGCCTGGAAGTTGCCCTACCTGACGGCGCGCAAGGACGCCCAGGCGAGCTTTGCGGCCGGCGATTACGCGGCCGCCGCAGGCTTTTACGAACAAGCTTTGAAGTTGGACCCGTTCGCGATGGATGCCGCTTTGCAAGGCGTCAACACCTACCTGCTGGCGGATCGTTTGCCGGAAGCCACCGTGCTGCTCAAGAGCATGCGTTTTCGCGGAACCTCCGAGGCCGTGGAAACCGCCGGCCAGATGCTGCAACAACTCGCCGCGGTAGATCCCGAGGCCGCCAAGGAGATGCAAGCCGGCGCGCCCCAGCCACCTCCCATCGAGCAGGTCCTCAGCGGCATGCACTTTGGAGTTCCCGACTGGGATGCCGGTAAGCGGCACCTGGAAACCGCGGAGGTGGATGTCACGCAGTGGACGAAGGACCTCAAAATGGAGGTTCCCATGCCGGTGTTGGTCGCGGCGGCGCTGACCACACCGCCGGCGCCGGCCGTGGCGGTCGCCGCAACCGAGGCGACCCCAGACCATGCTGAAGACGCGCAAGCGACGGCGGTGAACAACGCCATTTTTCACGTCGAGGTGATTGCCACAGGAGACACCAGGAACCTGCGGCTCCGCCCCGACGCCACGGAGGAATTCGGCTACGTGCAGTTCGATGGACCGGCCGACGAAACCCCGGTGGTGTTTGGCGGCACGCGTGTGGTGCTTCCCACCAAGCTCAAGCTTCCAACCGGAAAATACGAAATCCGCACCGTCGACGGAGGGAAAGTAATCGGCCGGCAGGATCTGGAAGTGACGGCCCTCTCCACGCAGACTTTCAAGGTGAAGCGGCCATGAAATACCTTGCCCTCCTGTTGCTATTGGCGGTTTGCGCCCCCGCGGCCAACTGGACCGACCGCAAGGAATACGACATTGTTCTGAGCATCCGCGCCGAGACGTCGGCGCAAAAGAAGCTGAGGTTGCTCGACGAGTGGAAGACGGCGTACCCCAAGAGCGAATTCGCGCAGATTCGCCTGGAATTGTATCTGTCCGCCTATCAGGCGCTGGGCGACAGCCCGCGCACGTTCGCCGTCGCCAGTGAGATGCTCGCCGGCCAGCCGGATAACCTGGTGGGCGCCTATTGGTACACGCTGCTGTTGCCGGAAGTGAAAGCGCCATCGGCGGAGCAACTGGCCACGGCCGAGAAAGCCGCCGCTCAATTGCTCGCCAGCCCGCAACCGGCTGCCGGAGTCGAGTTGACGGCGCACCGCACGTTGGGCTGGATTCACTGGCAGCGCGGCGAGACGGCGCCGGCCGAAGAGGAGTTCCGGAAGTGTCTGCAACTGAATCCCGGCGCCGCCGAGATCTCGGCCTGGCTAGGCACCGTGATGGCCAGCGAGCAGCAGCCGGATAAGCGGGTGCCAGCTTTGTGGCAGCTTGCGCGCGCGGTCGCCTACCAGGATGCGGGCGCACTGCCCGACGGGCTGCGGCATGAGTACGGCGACGTTCTGGAGCGGCTTTACACTTCGTACCACGGCGACTCGAGCGGCCTGGATCAACTGCGCGCGGCTGCCGCGGCGGCGCCTGCTCCGCCGGCGGGATTCGACATTGAATCGGTGGCGGCTGCCGCCCTGCGCAAGCAGGACGAAGAGCTCAGCCGCACCAATCCGCAATTGGCGGCATGGGTGCGCATCCGGCAGAAGCTGGAGGGTCCCGATGGGGACAAGTACTTCGCGGAGACCCTCCACAACAGTCCGCTCCCCAAGTTGAAGGGCGCGCTGATCAAGGCCGACCCGCCCGGCAAGCCGTCTGAGCTGACGATTGGCGTCATCGATCCGGCCCAGGCGGAGATCGTGCTCAAACTCACTACCGAGTTGCCGAACGATGCCGCCGCCGGAGCCGTCGTGGAATTTGAAGGAATCGTCGATTCCTTCGTCAAGAGCCCATTTGGACTGACGGTAATTTCCGACCCGTCGAAGATTTCCGGCTGGCCCGCCGCGCCGGCCGCTGCCCAGCCGGCCGGCAAAGGCGATCGCCAATAGCGAGGCTGGAGTGCGGTCGTGAGGCTTCGGTGAACGTGCGAGGATAAATAGCCTATGACGGACTGGTTCGCCCGCCCGGTCCTACATGTAACGGACGTTGAGGCCTCGCTCCTTTTTTACGTGAACCGGCTCGGTTTCACGAACCCCTGGCGATACGAGGAGGACGGCAGAGCCCGCGTCGCACAGGTTGAACGGCAGGGCTGCGCGCTAATTCTGGCCGACACGTGGCCGGAAAAGACTGGCAAGGGGCTGATGTTCATTTCCGTGAACGTCGAGCCGGAGACGCGCGAGGCCGCGATTGCCGCGTTGGACGCGCTGCGCGCGGAACTCGAGGCCAAGGGCGTTCTGGTCAAGGAGGGTTCGTGGGGCTACCGGCTCCTGGTGGTGGATGATCCCGACGGCAATCAGCTCTTCTTCAACTATCCGAGCGAGGCTGCATCCGGCAAGGTTTCTAGAGATTCAGCGTAATCGTCCAGCCGCGTCAACACGGCCGGCTCTGCATCGCCAGAGTCTACTGCACGGAACATTTTCGCCGCTCTTCTGCCAGCGCGACACCCGGTGAGTGAATCGGCTCTCGCGACTCTGTTTCATCTCTTCCCCGCCCTGCGGAATCTCGCGAGCCGTGGCTTCCCGAGGCTACATCACGAGGTCATGTGGGTGTTGGGGCCACGCCCATTTTGTCGATCTCGTTGAAATAGACTTTGCGGCCTTCGTCCATCGCCTGGTTGGATAGGATCACGGCCACGGCGTCGGCCAGGCCGACTTCCAGATTGGCTCTGGGGCGGCCGCCATCGCGGCAATTTTGGAAGAAGCTCTCCAGTTCCACGTCCACCGGGTTGCGCGATTCTTCCTGTACGAAAATACCTTTCGAATACAACCAGCGGCGAGCCCATTTGACTTCTCGATCGAGGAAGCTCTCCTTGCCGTCGAAAGCCACGTCGCCGGTCATCAACGGAATCGGGCCGTTGGCGCCGCCGGAAGCGATCATGGTGGCGCCGGCCACGAAGGGCTGCTGCTTGTCGCTGGCCTTTTGGATGGTGGAAGCCTTGGGCGGCTCGCGGTACCACCATGCCACCGGCATATGCACGTCGTCACCCACGGTGATCTCAACGGTGCCGTCGGTGCCCATGATGATCTCGGCCATCTCAGGGCGCGTGCCGTTGAAACAGGGCAAGAACTGGTTGGTGCTGATGGAGGAATAGGTGAGCTTCTGTCCGTTGGGGTAACGGTAGATCAACTGGATGTTGTCGTAAACGTCGCGGCCGTCCTTGAGCGTATCCAAACTGCCCAGGCCCATCACGAATTCGGGCTCGGAACCGAGCATCCAATCGGCGATATCCACCTGGTGCGAAGTCAGCTCGGCGGGCAGGCCGCCGGAGAATTGCCGGAACATGCGCCAGTTATACACATTGGAAGGGCCGCCCGGCTTCATCGTCCACAGCGTGCTGGGCTTGTTGATCATGTTGCGATGCCACTGGGCGTGGATGTGGTGCACGTTGCCCAGCACGCCCTTGTCCACCATGTCCTTCACCATCTGGTAGAACTGGCTGTAGCGCCGCTGCAAGCCGGTCTGCATGACCTGTTTCGGCCGCGCGAGAGAGAGCGCGCGCAGCGCGTGCACCTCATCCGGCTTGAATACCAGGCACTTCTCGCAGAAGACGTGGCGGCCGCTCAGCAGCGCGTCGCGCGTCAGCGGATAGTGGACGTAGAGCGGGGTGATGACGAAGACCGCGTCGAGGTCCTTGCGGTCCAGCATCTCGCGGTAATCTTTGTAAGTCTTCGGATTGTTGCCGATGGTTTGGACGCCGTGGTCGAGCGCTGTCTGTTGCAGGTCGCACAGCGCCATGCAGCGGCCGTTCGGGATGTTCTTGAGGTGCTTGAGCAGATAGCTGCCGCGGCTGCCGGTGCCGATCATGCCGTACTGCACCTGGTCGTTGGCGGCCTTCACGGTTTGGATCGCCGGCGCGCCTTCGATAGCAGCGGCCACAGCGGCGACCGCGCCGGCGGTTTTCAATAGATCGCGACGGGAAAGATCCGACTCCTGAGACATCGGGGAACCTCTTGAGTGATTTCGGTTTGATTTTAGCATGGGGGAAAGGGAGGGGCTGTGGGCGTCCCACGAGGGTCCCGAATAAGCTCTCTATCTGTTCGGTAACGACTCAAGCTGGCTCTTCGGAACTCGGAAGACGCCCTTGATGCATGCGGGGTTATTGACCGCGATTTGGATGTGCGTCTTCTCGTTGAATCCGGCGGCTGGGTAGAGCGGCTTGCCTTCCACGAAGACTCCCCGGACGGTATCCACCGGTGGCGAGCCCGCTTCTTTGAGAAGTGTGTGAGCCCGTCTGATGACGGCGCAGTCCAAGTTGCGCCTCAGACCGCCGGCGGCGTTCTCCGGGAGCTTGAGACCCGCGGTGGTCGCCACCGACGCGAGGCTTTCATAAGCGGTCCTGACGAGTTCGATTCCGGCCTCGGTCAGAAGATCAAGGCACAGCCCGAGTTCGATAACGGCGCCGATCACGAATGGGGTTTTGATTGTGGCGCGTTTGAGCCGTGACGCTTCTTGGGCAAACTCCAACCCACGCACGGGAATGGCTTCCCAAAAGTAGATGCCTGGGCCGAGCCAATCGTAGTCGTTATTGCTTGGTAGGAAGGCGTCACCATCCAGCAGGCGTTCGCCGACGGCCAGATCGCACCCGTGATACGCGAGTACGAAGCCTGTAGCGAGTCGATGCACTGAATGGACTAACGGTAGTTCCTGGTGAGCTTGCCCTTGGTCGTGTAGATTCCTTCAGCTACGAGAGCTCTGGTCGCCGTCCGCTTTGACCGAGTGGCCCGGAGCGTGAAGGATTTCGCCGCGCTTTGGAACCGCTTCAGGAATGCAGGGCTCGTGAAATCGACGGTTGATGGCGTCAGCTTGGTCCGCGGCACGCTTTTAGTCTAGCGGGGCACCATACGGTTGTGCAAATGTTGTCTGGCGCGGGTCAGACCTGGGTCGCGATTTGCCGCGATGTCCGGTCCGCGGTAGCTGGATCCCACACCGCCCCGCCGACCGATTCTCGATCCCAAATAAAAAAGGCCGGCGGCGCACCTCGCCACCGGCCCCCTCCGAGGACTTGAAATTGTCGCGTCGTTACCGGCGCCAGTGACCGGCGTAATAGCGGCCACTGAAATACCGCGGGCCAACCCAGGCCGCGCCCACAAAGGGCCGGCGAGCCCAGTAGCCGGCGTGGCCTCCCCAGCCGGCGATCCAGACAAAGCCGGGGCCCGGAACGGGCGGCGCATAATAAGCTGGGACGGGCGCGGCGTATGCGACCACCGGGGCGGGTGCATAGGCGGGGTACGGATACACGGGACGGTAGCCGAACCCGACGCCGACGAATACGCGCGGTGCGGCAAACGCGCTGGCACCGGCCAAGAGCAACAACGCAAGCAATTTCGTTTTCATAACTCCTCCTTGGATTCCCTTTGTTCCGCCGCCTTCTCGAAGCGGCTCACGCACACGGTAAATGCAACCCGCGTGCCATTCGCAAGTCATTGAAACATCAAGGGCTATCCCACTTTCCCCCTGGCCGCCCTGCACCGCCGCGGTGGTTTTCGGCCATTCTGTGAGGGGCGCTCCGTACCGGTTTTTACACGCGTGTTGTGCGTGACACGGACCCGGACGAGCCAAGTGGCTATTTCTCAATCATTTAGCCTTTGGACTCCAGGCTGCATCCAGAGTGCGTGTACGGAGGATCGGAAGATGTTCAAGACGCAAGGGCAGATCAGGAAGATGGCGACGCTGACCGGCGTGTTGCTGATGGTCGCGGCGGAAGCGATGGCTCAGGACAAGCAACGGCCTGCGCGGCGCATCGTCGTTAGCATTCCGGACCGCAAGCTGGCGGTGATGGAAGCGGGGCGCGTGCTGCGCGTGTTCCCGACGGCGGTGGGCGCGCCCAAGAGCCCCAGCCCGGCGGGCGCTTTCAAGATCGTCGAGCGCATCCCCGACCCCACCTGGTACGGCAAGGGCCGCATCGTTCCTCCGGGCAAGTCCAACCCGCTGGGCACGCGGTGGCTCGGCTTGAGCGTCAAGGGATACGGCATCCACGGCACCAACAACCCCGGCTCCATTGGCCACAACGCATCGCACGGCTGCATACGCATGCGCAACCACGACGTGGAGCAGTTGTTCGAGATGGTTTCGGTGGGCGATGCGGTGGAACTGTACGACCAAGCCACGCCGGAGACCGCGCAGATCTTCGCGGCCGCGGCGGCGGGCGGCACGCTGTAGAGGGCGCTTGAGAGCACTTACGGAGGCAACCATGGAAAACGTTTTCGGATGTATCGTGATGGCGGCAATCACACTGCCGCTTTCGTTCTTCGTGGCGCGCGGCTGCCTGCGCGGCATCATCCGCGTGATCGACGGGAGCCGCAATCGCGATGTGCTATGATCGCAGCCGTGAATGGGAGGCACGCGGCATGGGCCGCGCTTCTGCTGTGGACCGCGCCGCTGGCCAGTGCGGCCGAGAACTTCGACGGCGCGGTGCGCGAGTTGGCGGCCAGGACCGCGCTGCTGGCGGGCGCGGGCACGCCGGTTTCGATTGCCTGCCATAACGCATCGTCGCTCGATGCGGCTTACGTAACTCGCCTTCGCGCGGCATTCGAGAATCTGCTGCGGCAAGCGGGCGGTCACGCAGGGCAAGGCGCCGCAGCGGTGGATGTGTCGCTGACACTCTCCGAAAACGCAACCGACTATCTGCTGGTGGAAGAAGCGCGCAAAGGCGATGAGCGAACGGTGTGGATCGCCACTTGGAAGCGCGTGGCCGCCGGACAACCGCCGGTCGCCGGCGTAGGCCTGGAGAAGAAGCTGGTTTGGGAGCAGGAGGAACCAATCCTGGACCTGGCGATTTCGGGCGACGCCATGCTGGTGCTGGCGCCCTCCCGGATCACGCTGCTCGCGCGGTCCGCGGACCGCTGGGAACCGCGGCAATCCATGCGTTTGAAGCCGCCCGGGCCGTGGCCGCGCGATTTGCGCGGACGGTTGCACCTCAGCGCGCCGAGTTTTCAGGCATTCCTTCCCGGCATGGCCTGTCAGGGCACAACCGAGCCGGAGTTGAGCTTGGAGTGCCGGCCCGGCGATCAGCCGTGGATGCTCGCTTCCGGCAGCCGCGCGCCGCTGGCGGCCAATTTCGCGGCGGGGCGCAATTATTTCGATGGACGCGTGGTGACGCAAGCGGGCTCGATGCACTCGGCGCCGCCGTTCTTCTCGGCTGCCGCGGTCGAGGATCGCGCCTCCACCTACTGGCTGCTGGCTCTGGCGGACGGCCACGCGGAAATGTTCGACAACAATTTCAATGCGCTGGCGCCGCTGCCATCCTGGGGCAGCGATCTGGCTGGTATCGATGGACGATGCGGCGCAGCCACACAGGTGCTCGCCACGCGCGCCAGTGACGGCAACGAGCCGGACGCCATTCAGTCCTGGGCCCTAGCGGATCGCACGGCGGCTCCGCTTACGGCGCCGATTCTGTTCCCCGGCCCGGTGACGGCGCTGTGGACCGCCAGCTCCGATTCAGCCCTGGCCGTGGCTCACAACCTGGCCAGCGGCAGATACGAAGCTTATGTGGTTACGCTGGCGTGCGGATCGTAAAGAACATGAGCCACTGATGAACACGGATGAAAAAAGAGATGAAGTTCATTGGTTTTGATCGGCGGCCGGAAATCGCTTCGCCACGGCGCGTGGCGCGGGCAGTCCTGCCTGCAGGGTCGCCATTCGTGGCGACCTTTCCGGGACGGCAGCGTGTGGCCCGCACGGAAGAAATGTCGAGACGAATCTCGACACGGCAGGCAGGACTGCCCGCGCCACGGCACCGCCCCGCGCTTTCGCTCCTGCTCCTTTGCACGCTTGCTATCACCGCTGCCGCGGCCACCCGGCCGCGGTATGGCGGGACGCTGCGAATCGAGATCCACGCTTCCATCGAAACCGCCGATCCGCCGCAGCTCGGGCCGGGCATGCCGGACCTGGCGCCGGCATTTTCGATCACGCGCTGGGAAGCGGGCCGGCGCGCGGCCTTCGCCGCGGATGAGAACGCACCCGGAGGAAGGCCATTTCTGGACGCGGTGGAAGTCGAACTGGCGCGTCCGCCGCGCGACCAGGCCATCGATCTGGACGTCGGCAAAGCCGAAATGGTCGAAATCCCTCCCAGCGAGGCCAGGCGCCAGCCAGCCGGACGCCGCACCTGGGTTTCGCAGCCAGTGCGGGTCGTGCTGCTCGATTTCGGCGCGCGCGTCGACGACCCGCGCGTGCGCGAAGCGCTGGCGCTGGCGGTGGACCGCACGGCCATTTTCAACGTGCTGCTGCAACGGCAAGGCGAGATCTCGGGCGCGCTGCTGCCGCAATGGCTCTCGGGCTACGCCTTCCTGTTCAACGCGGCTTCCGACGCTGCCAGAGCTCGCGAACTGGCCGCGGCCGTGCCGGCGCAGGCGCGCAGCCTCTCGATCGGCGTGGAAGATCCGGCCCTGCGGCCGATTGCCGAGCGCATCGCGCTCAACGCACGCGACGCCGGCCTGGCGGTCTCCTTGGTCCCGCAGGCCGGCCTGGCCGATGCGCGGCTGCTGGAGGTGCGCATCGCCGCCACCGATCCGGCGCGCGCGCTGGCCGCCATCGCCAGTACGCTAGGCCTCCCGGCGCCGGCACGCACGGATTCGCCGGATGCGCTCTACAACGCCGAGCGCGCACTGCTGGACGGGTTCCGTGTGGTTCCGTTGTTCCACCTAACGGATGTCTACGGCGTGGCGGCGCGCGTCAAGGGCGGGCCCGGCATTTCGCCACTGGGCGAATGGCGCATGGAAAACGTGTGGCTGGAAGGCGGCCGGCCGTGACCTTCCGCACCCGCCTGTTGGTGGTCTTCACGCTGACGGTGGTGGCTTCGGTGGGGATGGTGGAGTGGCTGGTCACACGAGCCACCGGCAGAGCTTTCGAGCGTCTGGAGAACCAGCGCGCCGACTTCCTGGTGGCGCAGTTCCAGCGCGAGTTCGACCGGCGCGGCCAGGAAATCGTGCGCGCCGTGAAGGATGTCGCCCTTTCCGATGCCGCCGTCAACGTCGCCATCTCTTCGGACGACTCCGCCTTTTACAACGAAGCCTCCGCCATGGCGCGCGCCCACGGGCTGGGGCTGCTCGAACTGGTGAGTGGCGATGGGGCTATCGTCTCTTCCGCGGAATGGCCGGTGCGCTTCGGGTACGTGGAAGATTGGCTGACGGCGCCATCGGGCTGGAAGCCGGGCGTGGCGTTCCTGCGGCGCGAAGAGCTGCCGGATGGTTTCACGCTGGCGCTGGCGGCGGTGGAAACGGTGAATGCCGGCGGCCGGCAACTCTACGTGGCAGGCGGCCAGCAGCTCGATCAGGACTTCCTGACTACACTGGTGCTGCCCGCCGGCATGCGCGTGCTGCTCTACCGCAATCTGGAGCCGCAGTTTGCGCCGCATCTGTTAGCCGGAGCGGCCGATACCGCGGCCGATGCCGCGGAGTTCCAACCGCTGATCGAGCGGGTGATCCGCGAGCGGCGCCCGCGCGTGGCCACGCTCGGCAGCGGCGCCGCGGCGGAGACGGTTCACGCGCTGCCGCTGACCGGCATCGAAGACAACCTGCTGGCCGTTCTGCTGATCTCGAGCTCGCGCCGCGAGTTAGTGGAACTGGAAAACTCGCTCGGCCGCAACGGCGCTTGGGTGGCGGCGGGCGCCATCCTCACCGGCATGTTGATGGCGGCCTGGGCGACGGCACGGGTTACGCGCCCGGTGCGGCGGCTGGCGGAAAGCGCCGGCCAGGTGGCTGGCGGAAACTGGGACGTCAGGGTGGAGGTGACCTCGCGCGACGAGGTCGGTCAACTGGCGCAGGCCTTCAACCGTATGACGCATGAGCTGGTGGAGCAGCGCCAGCGACTGGTGCAGACGGAACGTGTGGCGGCCTGGCGCGAGCTGGCGCGCCGGCTGGCCCACGAGCTCAAAAACCCACTTTTCCCATTGCAAATCACCGTCGAAAATATGCAGCGCGCCCGCGAGAGCCATCCGGCCGAGTTCGACGAAGTATTCCGCGAAGGCAGCCGCACGCTGCTGGCGGAACTGGCCAATCTGAAGCAGATCATCGGCCGCTTTTCCGATTTCGCCAAAATGCCCGCGCCGGAAATGCAGCCGGTGAATCTGAACACGTTGGCCGCGGAAACCATGAAGCTGTTTGAGGCGCAATTCGCCCAGGCGCGGGTGACGGCGCGGGCGGAGCTGGCGCCCGAATTGCCCAGCGTGTCCGCCGATCCGGAACAGATCGCGCGGGCGCTGCGCAACCTGGTGCTCAACGCCATCGATGCCATGCCCGAAGGCGGCACTCTGACGGTGCGCACTACCCCGCAAGGCGCCGGCGCGCGCCTGGAAATCTCCGATTCCGGCAAAGGCCTGAGCCAGGAGGAATGCGAGCGCCTCTTCACGCCCTACTACACCACCAAGACGCACGGCACCGGCCTGGGACTGGCCATTGTGCAATCGGTGGTCAGCGATCACCACGGCCGCGTTTCGGTGGAGAGCCAGCCCGGCAAGGGCACCACGTTCCGCATCGACTTAGGGTGAACGGTAACGCCGGCGGTCTTTGCCGCCGGTGCTCTTGCGGAACGAGAAAAAGAACCGGCGACAAGATCGCCGGCGTTACGAAGTTATTTTGCGCGGTGCCTTCGCGTAGGCTAACCTCAGATTTGGCTCACTTACTGATTGTCGATGACGATGCCAACACGCTGGCATCCCTTTCGCGCGCGTTTCGGCTGGCCGGCCACGAAGCTACCGTGTGCGACAACGCGGCGCGCGCACTGGAGCTGGCGAAATCGCAGCCCTTCGACCTCATCATGTCCGACGTGGTGATGCCGGGCAAGGACGGCCTGGCGCTGCTCGAAGACTTGCGCGCGGCCGGCATCGCGCTGCCGGTGGTGATGATTTCCGGGCAGGCCAATATCGAAATGGCGGTGCGCGCCACGCGGCTGGGCGCCCTCGATTTCCTCGAAAAACCGCTTTCCACCGACAAGCTGCTGCTCACCGTGGACAACGTGCTTCGGCTGAAGCGCCTGGAGGAAGAGAACCGCGATCTGCGGCACCGCGTGGGCAAGCACGAGATTGTGCATGCGGGCGAAGCCATGCGCCGCGTGATGGCGCAGGTGGATAGAGTCGCGGCCAGCGAAACGCGCGTCTGCATTCTGGGCGAAACCGGAACCGGCAAGGAGCTGATCGCTCGCGCGCTGCACGACCGCAGCCAGCGCAGCGCGGGGCCGTTCGTCACCCTCAACTGCGCGGCCGTGCCGGGCGAGCTGATCGAGAGCGAGCTCTTCGGCCACGAAAAGGGCTCGTTCACAGGAGCCGCCGCGCGCCACCTGGGCAAATTCGAGCAGGCCCATCACGGCACGCTGTTCCTGGACGAAATCGGCGACATGCCGCTGGTGATGCAGGCCAAGCTGCTGCGCGTGCTGGAAGAGCGGCAGGTGGAGCGCGTGGGCGGCGACCGCGCCATTCCGGTGGACGTCCGCGTGATCGTAGCCACTCACCGCAACCTGGACGAGTTAGTCGCCAAGGGCGCGTTCCGCCAGGATTTGTATCATCGCATCTACGTTTACCCGCTGACGCTGCCGCCCCTGCGGGAACGCACCGAGGACATACAGCCGCTGGCCGAGCATTTCGCCCGGCAGGTGGCCGAGATCAACGGCTGGAAACCGAAACCGCTGACGGCGGAGGCGATCGCGGAGCTGGTCCGCTACCGCTGGCCGGGTAACGTGCGCGAGCTGCGCAACGTGGTGGAGCGGCTGCTGCTGCTGGCCGATGGCGCGGTGGATGCCGCGGCCGCGCGCCTGGCCCTGCCCGAAGCTTTGGATGCGCCGGCGGCTGGCGCGCCGTCATCGGGCCGCACGCTGGCGCAACGCGTGGACGGCTTCGAACGCGAGCAGATCCTGGGTGAACTGAAGCGCCACAGCCAGCGCATGACCGACACCGCCAAGGCGCTCGGCTTGGAGCGCAGCCACCTCTACAAGAAATGCCAGGCGCTCGGCATCGACCTCCGCGCGTTGCGGCGCGCGGCAGCCGAATAGCGGCGAGGGAAGAGCTGGCAGGGTCGCGAGACCGCCTCGAATGTCCGGGAATCCCGGCCAATCACCGGCGACAAGATCGCCGGCGTTACCGGAGTGGATCCGCAGGAAGTGGGGCAGGCGCTTTCGCCTGCCAACCCTTAGGGCTTCGGCTGGGCTGAAGTCGTTTTCCCTTGCGCAACCTTGGCAGCGGCTGGCTTCGAGGCTGGCTTCGACGGCGCCAGCAGAGCGTCGATCGACTTGCGCAAATTCTGTTCCTCTGTGTCGCCGAAGTAAACCGGGTCGGCGCCGTCGTGCTGCTCCCGCACCATGCCATGCCGGTCGATGAACAGCAGGATCGGCATGTGGGGCAGACGGGTGAGCGCGTAGCCAGCGTATGTCAACGCGGCAACGGGATCGTCAAAGCCAACCGGAAACGGTGGGTGCATGTTGCCGATGAAGTGGGGCACGGCTTCCGATGCGTCCTGGTCGATGGCCGAAGCCAGTATCAGCAAGCCGCGCGGTGCGTACTCCGGCTGCAATTTGCTCAGCAGGTCCACCGCGTGCTGGCAATGCGGGCAGGTAGTCAGAATGAACGCGAGCAGCACCGGCTTGCCCTTGTAATCGGCCAGCGAGATCGGCGTGCCTTGCGGAACCTGAACGGCGAAATCGCCCGCTTTGCGAGGGATCTGCTGAGCCGCAATTGGCGCGCCCACCGCCAGGAACAAGGCCAGCAACGATATCGGAAGCTTGGTCATGAAACGATCAGTTTAGCAGCAGAGGGCGGGCGGGCCTGGTTGGATTATGGTAGAGAGGACCCGGCCTGTGTAACCCGGACACAGGTATTGGATACAACGGGCATGAGCCAGCCCGGCAGGGCGAAAGAAAGTAGCCCAGCGCGTGAGCGCTGGGACCAGTTGTCCAATCGTCCAGCCCCGGAACGGGGCGAAAGGACGGACGCTGCGCCAGTTGCGGGTCTGGCCGCCCTCTTCCGCCCCGTTCCGGGGCTCGGAATTCGATGCCAGATTCCCAGCGCTCCGCGCTGGGCTATGTTCTGCCGCCCCTGCCGGGGCTCACTCCGTTAGCTTTGGCTTTTAGCTCCGGCGTGCACGGCACGCTCGGAAGCTCGGCACCCTCCTATGGCGAAGCCGCGACATACAACTCTGATGTCTCGCACCAGCTCGCTCAGCCTTTCCCCATATGTGGCGCTATCGGAAGCTCGCGGAACCATGGGCCGGCCCCGCCGCCCGCCTCACTGTGCCCCCTCCATCCCCTCCACACTCGTCACCACCGACCCAGTCCGCCGCAGCCCGAAGCGGCCATCGTCGCCGGTGCCTGTGATGTGGTCGAGGCTCTCCGTGTCTACGGTGATGCTCTTCCACTTTTTGGCGAGGATCCGGCGGTAGAGGGCGAAGTAGCTCGCGGCGCTGGCTTCGTCATCCCACTCCACGGCATAGAGCAGCACTACGCGCGCGAGCTTCTTGTTCTCGCGCAGTTCGAAGCGGCAGCCGCGCCAGTGCGGAGCGATTTCCCGCGCCTCGGATTTGCCCACGTATTGCTCGAGCAGAATGCCGTGCTCCAACTCGCCTAGTTCGCCGCGGACCAGGCCCTTGTAGCCGCGCGGAAGGTGCGGGTCGGGAAGAGCGGGCTCGGTGGGTTTCACGTGGGTGAAGTACTTCTCCGGATGCAGGATTTGCTGCGTGGAGACGGGCGGGTCGGTGAAGACCTCGGAGAAGGCACGCTGGTGGTCGCGTTCCAGAACGGCGGCCTGGAAAGCCATCCCCTCGGTATAGGGAAATACCAGCGAGCGCCGTAGATAGAGCGGCGCTTTTTCGAAGACCGGGAACTCGCCGGCGCCGGAATCGGTGATGCCTGCCATGCTGGCGGCCAGCTCCTGGTGGCCCAGAAGCGTCTGCCCTTGGCGCCGCGCCTCGTATTCGCTCATCAGCCAGGTGGCCTGGCCTTCCATCACGGAGAGCCGGGCGGTAGAGCCGTCGTCGCTCTTGCGCGCCTGATTGATGTAGCGCGCGAGTTTGAAGTTCTGGTCGGCAAGGGCATGGGCGAGCTCGTGCGCCAGCACGGTATCCTGCGATTCTTCGCTGGTCGAACCGGTCAGAAAAAGCCTGCGTTTGTGATAGTCGTAAAAGGCGGCGGCCTGCTCGGTGAGCAGATCCACGGTGCTCGCGGCCAGGTCGAAATCCCTGGGGACGAGGCCGAACTTCTTGAGCGTCAATTCCTCGGCGCGGATTTCCTCGGGGCTGGTCTCTTCCTTCAATCGCCGCTTAAGGAAGGCATTCACCTGTTGCTTGTCGATGAAGCTGCACGGCACCGGGCGCAGCAAGGGAAGGCCGGTGATTTCGGAGAGCTGGCGGGAGATTTCGGGAACTTGCTGGCACTGGGGCTGATTGGGCGCACCACTTTTCGCCACCCCAGGCGCAACCAGCAGCCACAACGCCGCCAGCGCCGGGGCACAAGCACGCACTAAGTGCGCGCGCAGTAATAGCCGCGGCAACCGCTCCCTGTGGTCGCGGCTCCGATGCGGGTCTTCGATCGGCTGCGGCCTCGGCATCCTGCTCCCAGCTTAGCGCGCTACAATGAAGGGGCGGTTTCACCCACCAACAGGAGAATCTCTTTGGCAGCGGAAAAGAACTATCAGGCGGAATATCTGGGCAGCGGCACCTTCGTCATTCGTAAGCCCAAGCGGCAGAAGCACAAGACGCGTCAATCCAGGCTGCGCAACCCGGAACGCGGCTCGCGCAAATAAAGCAAGAGGGAATCCAGCCGTAGCGGGAATGGAACGCTCCAGCGGAGCGGGTAGGCCGTTGGGGAAGGCGGTTTGGAATTGCTTGGTAAGCACGACGGGAACCGGACTCCCTCTCGCTCACACGATACCCATCCCGCCCGCGAACCGGCCGCCGATTTGCTCGTAATCAACTGAAAACAAAATAGCAAGAATCTCTGGCGGGCGTGTCACCGAGGCCGCCGTGGCGCACGCAGTCGTGCGTGCCGTGTCGAGACTCTTCTCGACACATCCTCGGCGTGCGATGACGGGCGTCGGCAAAAGTGCCGACGCGGCACGCACGAGTGCGTGCGCCACGCGGCAGTCTCTTTACTCGGCGGTGAATTGGAAGACGTCGGTATTGGTGCGGACGGTGAGCTTGCCGCCGGTGAGGGCCTTGGTTTCGGCAAAAAAGACGGCGCCATCGGTGCTCTCGCCCGCCTCCAGGCGGGTTCGCACCAGGGCCAGCGCACTGGCTGCGGCCGCCGCGCGCAAGCGGGTCGAGCTGACTGCCAGCGCCCCCTGGCGCCGGGCCTCGTAGCCGTTGGTGGACCTGAAGTGCGGGTTGCCGTAAAGCCCCGCTTCGTAAGTGGTCACCAGCTTGACCACGTCGCTGCCGCTGCCTTTTTGCATCAACATCTCGATGACGTCGTGCGCGGGCGTGCCATGCACCACTGCGCCATCGGGGTATTCGACGCTGAAATCTTCCGGCCGGATCACGTATGGGCCGGCCGAGCCGTTGGAGACGTCCACCTGAATGATGAAATACTCGTGGAGGCGGGCGGGCAGATGGGCGAACATGATGGTCACGCCGGACCGTGTCAAAGTCTGATAGTGGAGACCGTTGGATTCGAATTGGATGACCTGCGCCGGCGCCGCCATCGGCAACAGCAGCGACACCACCGCACACGCCCCGAAAACCCGCACCATGACACCATCTTACGCTAGCCCTTGCAGAGTCTCCAAGAGTCGAAGAGTGTTATGCTGCGGTTCTGAAAGCAGGTCAAATCATGATTGCAGCCACGCCCGCCGCGTTTCACCTCTTGATTTGCGCGGCCTTGTTCGCGGTGCCCCTAATGGCCGCTTCCAGCGACAGCGAGAAACGGATCTCCGACATCCTCAGCCGGATGACGACGGAAGAGAAGGTCGATCTCATCGGCGGCGTGGACGGTTTCTATATCCGCGCCATCCCACGCGTGGGGCTGCCGAAGCTGAAGACGTCGGACGGCCCTATCGGCACGCGCAACGATGGTCCGGCCACCACCATGGCGGGCGGCATTGCGCTGGCGGCTACCTGGAACCCGGCGCTGGCGGAGCGTGTGGGCGGCGCCATCGCGACCGACGCCCGCGCGCGCGGCGTGCACTTCATGCTGGGCCCGGGCGTGAACATCTACGTCGCGCCCATGAACGGCCGCAACTTCGAATACTTCGGCGAGGACCCGTTCCTCGGCGCGCGCATCGCCGTCGGCTACATCGAGGGGATGCAGAAGCTGGGTGTATCGGCCACCATCAAGCACTTCATGGGCAACAATTCGGAGTATGACCGTCACAACGTCGACTCGATCATCGACGAACGCGCCATGCGCGAAATCTACCTGCCCATCTTCGAAGCCGCCGTCAAACGCGCGCACGTCGGCGCCATCATGGATTCCTACAACCTGACCAACGGCCATCGCCTCACCGAGAACAAACACCTCAACATCGAAATCGCCAAACAGGCCTGGGGCTTCGACGGCATCATGATGTCCGACTGGTGGGCCACCTACGACGGTGTGGCGGCGGCCAACGGCGGGTTGGACCTGGAGATGCCGGCCGGCGACCACATGAACCGCGCCACGCTGCTGCCGGCGATCGAAAAGGGGCAGGTGTCGATGGCCACCATCGACGACAAGGTGCGCCGCATTCTGCGCGTGGCGATCCGTTTCGGCTGGCTGGACAGGGAGCAGACGGACCTGGCGATTCCGCGCTATAGCGTCACCGGCGCACAGGTGGCGCTCGAAGCCGCGCGCGAATCCATGGTGCTGCTCAAGAACGAGGGCAACCTGCTGCCCATCGATTCCGATGCCGTCAGAACCATCGCCGTGATCGGACCCAACGCCTATCCGGCCGTGCCCGTCGCCGGTGGCAGCGCGGGTGTGAAGCCGTTCGCCGCGGTCAGTTTTCTGGAGGGCTTGACCAATAAGCTGGGTTCGAAGGTCAATGTGCTGTGGAACGCCGGCTTGCCGGATCGCAAGCAGATCGCCCGAAACACCGAGTTCACCACCGAAGCCGGCGGCGGTGAGGCTGGCTTGCAGATGGAGATCTTTCCCAACCAGGATCTCTCCGGCGCTCCATCCGAGACGCGCGTGGTCCGCAACATCAACATGAACCCCGCATTTTCGATGGCCGATTTGACGACCGGTGCGGACTTTGCCGCGCTGCTCGCCAACCCGCCCAAGGCTTCGTCGATGCGCTGGAGCGGCTATTACACCGCCAAGACCGCCGGCACTTACGAGATCTTCGCCGAATCGCCCACCGATGCCGAAGGCGGCTACCGCCTGTACCTGGATGGCAAGCTGATTCTGGATGGATGGGCGGTGCGCAAGGCGATGGTCGACCAGGCGACCGCCGATCTCACCGCGGGGCCGCACAAAGTGGTCTTCGAGAAGTTTCAGGGCGGCTTCAACTTTCATGGCGACGTGGTGCGCGTCGGCATTGCGGCGCAGGCGAGCCTGGTGGATCCCGTTGCCAAGGCGCTGGCGGCAAAAGCCGATGTGGTGGTGCTGGCAGTGGGCTTCAACGATAGCAATGAGAGCGAAGGCGGCGACCGCACTTTCCAGTTGCCGATTGGCCAGGATGAATTGATCCGCGAGATCTCCGCGGTCAACAAGAAGGCCGTGGTCGTCATCACGGCCGGTGGCGGCGTGGACGTCGATGGCTGGCTGGGCCGCGTTCCCAGCGTGATTCAGGCGTGGTATCCCGGCCAGGCGGGCGGCACGGCGCTGGCGGAGATTCTGCTGGGCGAAGTGAACCCCTCCGGGCGATTGCCGATCTCGATCGAGAAGCGATGGGAGGATAACCCGTCGCATGATAGTTACTATCCCGATCCGGGCACGCGTCGCGTGGTGTACCGCAACGGCGTGTTCGTCGGCTATCGCGGTTACGAACACAACGGCGTGACGCCCGAGTTCGCTTTCGGCCACGGCCTGTCCTACACCACCTTCCGCTACGGCAAGCTGGTCATCAAACCGGGCGCCAAGCCGGGCGCGTATGAAGTGAACTTCGAAGTGACGAACACCGGCCAGCGCGCCGGCGCCGAAGTGGCGCAGCTCTATATCGGGGACGCCCACGCCTCTGTCCCGCGCCCGCCCAGGGAACTGAAGGGCTTCGCGAAAGTCGAGCTGAAGCCGGGAGAGACAAGACAAGTGACTATCGCGCTCGATCCCCGCGCGTTCACTTACTACGATGTGAAAGACAAGTTATGGCGCGCCGATGCCGGCGAGTTCGACGTGCTGGTAGGGCGAAGTTCGGCTGCAATTGAGCTGAAGGGGAAGATCAAGCTGGCGGAGGGGTTGACAGTGGGAGCGGCCGAGTAGGGATCGAGGATGCCGAGGTCAATCAACAGAACCGCGTGTCGCTGGGGGAATCCTGGCGCAGCCAAGGGAGGTTACGGCTGTCGTTGTGTTCATGGAGGCGACCCGCCTGTCACTGAATCGCCATTGCCTCATGGCGGGGGCTCGTAGCGCGGCCTCCAGAACCGTGTCGCGGCCCGCGCGGAAGTCGGCAGCCGCGCGATGCACGACGCTGCCCGGCCCTTCCCGGCCCTTAGAGCGGTCGCCGACGGTTCGGGATCCGACGGCGTCAACGAAATCAGTCAGCCGTGAAGCTCAAAAACTGGGTGGCACCGCTGCCGCGGAAGTCATGGTGCGTGACCCCTTCCACAAGGGGTTGCTGGCGGCAATGTCGTGGGGAGTACCATTAAACATGAGCTTCAAAAAGAGCGCGAACGCCCTGCTGGCGATTCTATGCGTGCCCTGGTTGGCTGGGAGCCTGAGTGCCGCTGAGATTCCCACTGAGGTGAAACAGTGTGTCACGTTCATCTTTGCGCCTTCTTCCACTCATCCCAGGCCATGGCGGGATCATGCCGCGCCAGCGCCCAAACCAGCGTCTGGTTGAGCGAAGGCCAGATGCCGCCGCTGACCGAGGTGCCCGGCTCCCAGATGCCGCCCTTGGGGGCGTCCGGCCCCTGATTCATTTGCACCGCGCCGATGGGTGACAGGCGGCGCAGCAGCTCATCCATATTGCGAATCAGCTCGCGGCTCTGTTCGGGCGTGGTCACGCCCGCGAGCAGCGCCCAGGGTTGCGGTTCCAGCCACAGCGTGCTTTCTCCCACCCATCCCAGCGTGGGACCGAGCCACGCGCGGCGGAGCCATTTACCGGTCCACTGCCGGGCCGTGGCGGCGCGGTGCGCGTCCGCGCTCTGGCGAACCTGCGCCGCGAGGTCCTTGTCGCCGGCGTAGTCGAGCAGGCGCGCGTAGAGATCGAAGACCCAGGCGGCCATGGCCGAATTGAGCACGCTTTCGCCCTGCGCGACGCATTCCGCGAAAGCCGGTTGCGCCCACACGCTGAGCAGGCCATCGTTCCAATCGTCATTGAGCATGCGCATGACGCCGTGCGCGCCCACGCCGACGTGATCGATCTCATGCCGGTAACAACGCTCCAGCAGCTTGCGCACGCGCTCTTTGCCGGCGGTTTGTCCGTAGAGCGGAAAGGTGGGAACTTCCTGATCGAGGAACGCCACGTCGCGGGAAGCCAGAACATACTCGCTCGCGGTCCACAACAGCCACAGCGGCATGTCACTCGAGTTATCGGTGACCATGGGACCCACCGCGCCGTGGCCGACGATGGCGTAAGGAATCGACCCATCCGCGCGCACCTCTTTCAACGTGTAGCGCAGAACCGTTTTGACGATTTCGGGGTCGCTGAACAGGAAGGGCAGGCAATGCTGGAGCGGGTCGCGGGCCGCGCCGTTGAATCCCATCACATATTGATAGATGCCGTTCTGGTTGAGGATGTGCTCGTGGAAGTAGTCGTCGTAAGTCAGGCTGCTGCGGAGGCAATAGTGATTCCAGATGGTCTCGCGCTCCACCCACGGGTCGGAGCCGACGCTGAACCGCATGCCGCGCTTCTTCCATTCGGCGCTCGAATCCTTCAGCGTGGTGGCGGCGCGCGCGCGGTATTTCGCGGCCAGAGACGCGGCGTCGAAACCGTCCGGCAAATAGCCGTACAGGAAATAGAGCGTTTTCTGTTCGCCCGGCGCAAGGTTGATGGCGCGCTCCAGCAGCAGCGCGCTATCCGAGCCGGTGGTTGCCAAGTCTCCATCGAGCGCGCGGCCGATGCCGTCCGGTTTCGCTGCGCCGCCCGATCCGAAGAACGTCTTCCCGTTGGCGCTGAGGCCGGTCGATGGCGCATCGAGCGAAATCAGAAAAGTGGCGGGAGGGTTGACGTCGTCGTAAGTAGCCTCGGGCACGGTTTCCGGAATCGCCCCAAGGAAAGAGTTGGGATGGGCGGCCAGGTTTGATTTCGCCCGCTGCCACGCGGCTTCCTCTTTTGGATCTCGCCCCAAGAACTGCTTGGACTCGGTCAAACCAAGGTTATGTTCCAGGGCACGGAACCTGTGCGCGAACCGCTGCCCGAAGCGGCGGCGCAGATCCACCGGCCGGCCGAGGCCGCTCATCTGCTCCACGAACGGGCGGAAGGAGAATTCGTAAACCAGCGTGCCCCAATATTCGATCCATCGCAAAGCGGCCGGCGCGGCGCCGTGATTGGCGATGGTCACTTGCGACAGTAGAACCGGGTCGTCGCCGAAAGGCGCGCAGATTACCTGATCGACGCTATAGTTACCGCGCGCCACTTTCTTGCGCAGATAGCCGGCGCCGAAGATGCGGTCGAAGCTCGCGCCGTTTTGCGGATAGAGCGTGCTCAGCGTTTCCTTGCCATCGGTGAGGTAGCCGAAGCCGCCCGAGAACTGGCTCATCTCCGGCACGTAATCGTTGAGGAACTTGGGCGCGCCTTCATCCTGGCGGACGCGCACGTGGCCGTAGTTGGAGACGATGGCGATGATGCGGTCATTGCCCACCTGGTGCACGTGGTCGGTCTGCGAGAGGATGCCGGGCGTTACCGGACTGACCGCCAGTGGATCGCTGGTCTGATCGCAGGTGTAATGAAATGCGGGCAGGCCGAACTCGTCCTGCACCCACTCACCGAAATGGCCCGAGCCGTAGGGCTTGAGGTACGCGGCTTTAGTCTGCCCACCCGCCAGCGCCGAAACCGCGGCCGGCGCAGCCAAGGCCCACCCGGTGGAAGTCATCACGAACCGTCTGCGATTCATTGGCATGGTTCCTCGCTATCTGGGCGCTGCGCCCTGCAACACTTGACGATACCGCGCGGCGGCGACGAACGGCGATGCCAGCTTGCTAGAATGTGGTTGTGCCGTCCGGCAAGTCCGCAGCTGCGCCAGCGCTTGTGCTGGTTTTGGCCTGCGCGCTGGGCTCAACGCCATGCAGCGCTCAAACCTCACGTAGGACCGCCGCACCGTTCGGATACAAATCGTTCACTCAATGGACCGAACTGGACGCCGGGACCGCAGAGAGCATGGTGACCGACGCTGATGGGAACGCGTATGTCGCAGTCTACACAATGGACGCCGGATACGTGGCGAAGGTTGCTCCGGACGGGACCGTCTTGTACAAGACGGCGGACACGCAGAATAGTTTCTTACCTGGCCTCGCTCTCGGGGATAAGGGGTCGCTGTGGGTCGGTGGCGTGGGTAAGCTCAGCCCCCTAGGGGTCCTGACGCCAGTCTTGTTCCCCCTCAACATGTCCTATTCGCCTATCACCACCGACGCGGCAGGCAACCTATATGGTGTCGGGTACAGCGCCTCCTATACCACCGTGGTCTTCAAGGTGGATTCCTCGGGCAACCAGGTCGGGTCTTTCGACACCAAGATTTCAGCCGGCCCGCAGGGTGGGGTGGAGATTGCTCCGGTCGCCATTACCGTGGACGAAGTGGGCGCTATTTATCTAACGGGCAACGTGCCCAGCGCCGCATTCCCCGTGACGCCAGGCGCCTACCATAGCATCACAAACGGCACGGGGCCCGCGAATACGGATATTTTCGTAATTAAGGTGGCTTCCACGCTAGACCGTGTCATCTACGCCGCACTGATTGGCGGAGATGGCGTGGCCAATTCGACCGCGATCGCGGTTGACGGCGCGGGAGAGGCGTGGGTTGCCGGATGGGGCGAGGTGGGAATTGCCAATCCGTTCCCGCTCACCGACATCGGATTGCCTGTGAGCGGCGATTCGCAGGACGCCTTTGTCCTGAAGCTGAGCGCGGACGGCTCGTCGCTGATCTGCTCGGCGGGATTGGGCGCCGGGGCGGAGGCCGGGTCCGGGGCCAGGGGATCGGCGCTCTCACTGGTACCCCTGCCCGACGGCAGCGTGCAAGCCCTTGTACAGTTTCAGACCTACGGCGCGGCGGTTGTAACGCTTGGTAGCGCCGGTGACGCCATAACGAGGGAGCAGTTTCTTCCTCATCAGCCACCCCCTCCCAACACCGACACAGTGCTCAGTTCGGTTGCTCTGGCGCCCGGTTTGAACGGCGGGATTCGCGTATTGCTGACAACCATGTCCTCGGGATTTCCGGTCGCAGCTCCTGACGAGGGTAGCACGCCCCTCATTGTGGATCTGCCGGCCACGGTGCCAAGCGCCGACATATCCGTAGGCTGGGTTCAATTATGGCCTTGGGCGTGCAGCAGCGCGCCGGGAGTGACGTGTGATTATCTGGGCTTAAGAGCAGTGATCACAAATCACGGCCCGGACGATGCTGAAGCCATCCAGGTGACGATACCAACGACTTGGAACAATAATGTGAACGCGTATCTCGTCGAATGCGTTCCCAACGGCGTGGCCATCTGCCAGGGTCCGGGACTGGCGATGATTCCCACCCTCCCGGCTGGCACAGCGATGTCCATCGACTTTGTGTTTTCGGTGTACGGGTGGGAGGCACCACAGGCACAGCCCACGCTCGGCGCTCTCGCACTGACTTCGGACGGGAGCATAGCCAACAACTTCGTTACCATCACCCCGCAGATCGTGAGTGGAAGCCAGCCGATGCTTCAGGCAGATCCAGTCGGCGTGGTGTACCGAAGCGACGCCCCTGGGGGCTGGGGCACGCTCACCGCGGATCCGGCGTTGAGCGTGTGGGGACCGTCGCCGCAGGCGATTAACGGCAATATGTGGTACTTCGACTCCTGGTCCGACGGGAATACTGATAATCCACGAGTTTTCGACGCCTCCAACGGTATCCCACTCTCGCAAGAAGTGATGAACTTCCGCGCTGCACAGCCGATTGGCGCGGACCCATCCTCTCTCGATTTCGTGGTTGTTCCTGGCTCAACCGCGCCGGCGACCCGCAGCATCACGCTTTGGCCGGTGGCGCGCGCGGGATATTGGTCGATGAAGCTCGGAACGCCAGGCGCATCCTGGGTGACGCTGAATCCGCTCCAGATGAATAGCGGCCAGACAGGGGCGACCCTTACGGGCGCCGTCAATGTCGCTGGGTTAGCGCCGGGCTACTACACCACGACCGTCCCCGTGAGCCTCGATGTGGTTGGATCTCCCGAGGTCACCGAGAACATCCCGATTTCGCTGCGCATAGCGTCTCAGCCGCCGGTCCTAAACGCCGGCGGTATCGTGAACGCTGCGAGCTACCAGGGCGGCTCCGTCGTGAGCGGAGAGATCATCACGATTTTCGGCAGTGGGCTGGGGCCGCAGCAGTTGGTGCAGGCCGCCGTGCCTCAGGCTGGTGACCTTCCCACGTCGCTTGCGGGTACGCGGGTGCTATTCATCACGGGCCCCGATTACTACGATGTAAATCCCGCCCCGTTGTTGTACGTGCAGGACGGGACTGTGTCGGCAATTGTGCCCCCTAACCTTTACCCGTTCCCAACCACTTTTACGGTTGAGCTGGGAGGCGCAGCCGCGCTGACCACAACTGTTCAGGTCGGCTCTACCCACGCGCCCGGGTTGTTTACCCTGGACGAATCTGGGACGGGTAACCTGGCGGCAGTAAATGCGGATGGAACCATCAACTCGCCACTGAATCCGGCGAGGCGGGGCAGCATGGTGCTGCTGTACGCGACGGGGATCGGGACCGACGTCCTCGACCAAGCCGGCCTCTGCGTGGGGTTTGGTTCGAACCAACTCATCACAACCTTGCCGGTGGAGGTCAGCGTCGGAGGGGAGCCGGCGTTAGTCCTCTATTCCGGATCGGCACCCGGTATGACGTGCGCGGCGCAGCAGATCAATATCATCATCCCAGAAGACAGCCAGACTGGGGCTGCGGTCCCGATTAGACTAAGCGCCATTAATTACGCTGGTGCGACTCCCACTCCCGCACAGAACGGCCTCACGCTTGCGATCCAATAGCTGGCGGAGATTTACAATCCTCGCGTGCCGTTTTCCAAGAAGGCGCGCAGGCGGTGGCTGCGGCTGGGGGAAAAGGCGTCAGCCTGAACCGGGCAACTCCCCCGAAATCACATTCCGAGAAAAACCCAAGGCAGGCTGTTGCCAAGAAACACTCAGTTCAGCCTGACGGGGCCTCTCGCGACGGACTGTTCCCCCGTGGGAACTCGCGAGGGGCTATCAACGTACTCTAAGCTATGGACCTCCAAAGTTTTGTGGAAGAAGTTCATGTCGTCGGCCGCGACCTCGTCGGAAAGGTTCGCGACTTGATCCATGAGGGCAACGTCCAGCGCATCGTGATCAAGGACGAGCATGGCAACACGTTCGTCGAGATCCCGGTGACCGTCGCTGCCGTTGGCGCCATCGTGGCTCCGCTTCTGGCTGCTCTGGGCGCAATCTCCGCCCTGGTCGCCAAGTTCACTATCGTGGTTGTCCGCAGCGAGCCGAAGCCTCCAGCTAGCGGCCCGCCCGTGCCGTGACACGCGGCAAACTCGCTTGTGGTGGCGCAGCACCGACAGACAAAAGCGTGCCGAGAGAAAACGCGTCATCTCTCCTGCTGACGGGCTTCTCGACCGGCGGGCGCATCTGTTGATGGGCCTCCAACCGCGGCAACTCCGCTTACCCGGCAGCGCCGGCTGGCTTGGTCTGATTCGCAGACCACGCAACGCCGCCATTCTCGTCGTAGAAGGTCTCGTTCACACCGGCCCCGGCCAGTTGCAGCAAAGTGAATCCGTTGAACACTCTCAGCTTGTCATTCTGGTCGCCGGCATTGCGATTCTCGAACCATGCGACGTTCGGATTGGCGAGCCCGGAAGCGTAACCCCACGGCAGCGCGGCATGGCCGGCGCAGCGGCACTGGACGCCACCCTGAGGCTGATACACCACGCCCGCATGAACATGTCCCCAATACCAATAGGCAGGTCCGGATCCGCCGGGGAAGCAATTCACCACTTCGTTCCACAAGCCGGTGTGCGCGGAGCCATCTTCCGCCAGGCCGTTGTGGTGCGTAAACAAGATCACCTTCTTGCCCTTTTGCGCCTGCTCTTTGAGAAACTGCAATTGAGCGCTCTTACCCAGCGAGCCGTTCATGTAGAGGGTGAGTTCGTCCGAATAGTAAGCCGAATCAAGTCCCACAATGACCCAATTGGCGTTTTCCAACGCGAAAAAGCTGTACGGCCTTTGCGCCGCGAAGAGCGGACTTCCCAGCGCTTCCACGAAATAGGGTTTCGCCCCGGAATACATTTCGTGGTTGGAGTTCAAGGTGTAGCTGGCAGCCGCCGCCGGCCCTTGGGGCCAGAGATCCACGAAGTTTTCTATCTCCTCGGGGGATGACCCTTCGTAGTAGACATCGCCTAAGTGGATGGTGAGATCCGGATTGAGAGCGGGAATTGCCAGGCGTATCTTCGTGCTAGGAGCTGGATTCGCCGGCGTGCCCCAGTCTCCGGTTCCAAAGTCCCCGGCAATGGCTATCGTGAAGTTGTCGGAGATTCTCCCAACGGCGGGAGTTCCCGCTGGAAACGGGTACTTACCCAGCAGGAGGTGCTCTAACCAAGCGGCAGCCGCCCCCAACCAAAGGGGATCGAGCTGCTGATACTTACCCGTGCCCCAGATTGCGCCTCCCGGGTCGACATCAATCGAAATGGACCCGGGTTGCAATTCGGGTAAGGCTGCGGCGGTGCCGTCCACATCGTCCGTAAGCGCGCTCTTGGCCAATATCAGTTGGTGGGGCGCGGCGGGGCTGGGCGGCGGCACTATTCCGGTAGCCTGGTAAGTCCGCAGTTGTTGATGGGCCGCGTCGATTAATGGTTGGATGGAGGCCTTCTTGTCAGCGGGCAATAGAGCCCAGGCTGCTTTCAAACGTTCTTTTTGTAACCAGTTACCAATATTCATACGCTCACCCCTCAGGGAGTGTTGTCAAGTATACAACCAATGGGTCAATAGGTAAACGATAGACTTAGAATTCCCACTGTTGCCCCTGCCACCAGCGATCACGCTCTCCGCCCCTGCTTTTCCCCCTGGCGCGACTCCATCTTGTCGAACGTCTTCCTTGTCGAACGTCTTCGTCACGTTGTCCAAGATGATCGCGAACCGACAGATACACGCTGTGCGGCCAGTTGAATAGGGGGCGCGCCGATGTGCCGGTACTTATAAACCCCGCGTGCCGTTCTCTAAGAAGGCGCGCAGGCGGTGGCTGCGGCTGGGATGGCGCAGCTTGCGCAGTGCCTTGGCTTCGATCTGGCGGATGCGCTCGCGCGTCACGGCGAAATTCTGGCCGACTTCCTCGAGCGTGTGCTCGCTGCCGTCTTCCAGGCCGAAGCGCATTTTGATGATCTTCTCTTCGCGCGGCGTGAGCGTCTTCAGCACCTGCGCCGTCTGCTCGCGCAGATTCAGGTTGATCACGGCATCGGAGGGCGAAATGCCGTTCTGATCGACAATGAAATCGCCCAGGTGCGACTCTTCTTCCTCGCCGATCGGCGTCTCGAGCGAAATCGGCTCCTGCGCCACGCGGAGCACTTTGCGGACTTTCGAAACCGGCAGTTGCAGCCGCTTGGCCAGCTCTTCGTTGGTGGGTTCGCGCCCCAATTCCTGCACCATCTGGCGCGAGGTGCGAATCAGCTTGTTGATGGTCTCGATCATATGCACCGGGATGCGGATGGTGCGCGCCTGATCGGCGATCGCGCGGGTGATGGCCTGCCGCACCCACCAGGTGGCGTAGGTCGAGAATTTGTAGCCGCGGCGGTATTCGAACTTATCCACCGCCTTCATCAGCCCGATGTTGCCTTCCTGGATGAGATCCAGAAATTGCAGGCCGCGGTTGGTATAACGCTTGGCGATCGAGACCACCAGGCGCAGGTTGGCTTCGATCAATTCCTTCTTGGCGGCTTCGGCTTCCTGGTGGCTCTTGGTGATGATCTCGAGGGTGCGGCGCAGCTCCGCCGCCGGCGCCCCGAACTGTTCCTCGAGCTGCTGCAATTGCTGGGTGAAACTGCGCTGCTCCTTGCGCAGGTCCTTCACTCCCGCCGCGCGCGCTCCGGGCCAGGTCTCGAGGCGCCGCTGCACGCGGGCGATCTCGCGCTCCACCGGCTTCATCTCTTCCACCGCGGCGCGGATGCAATCGATCAGATGGCGGATCACCGGGCTCTGAAAACGGACCGCCCGCACCTGGCGCGATACCCGCACCATCAGGCGGGCCAGCTCCCACAACTGCCGGCGGTACTGTTTGGGCTTCAAGGCGCGCGGCGTGGCTTGCAGCTTCTGCCGGCACTGCATGGTCTTGCGGTACTGGCGCGCGATCTCCTCGGCCGCGCGGACGAATTCGTCGCGCTTTTCCTCCACCAGTTCGTCGGTGAGGATGGGTTCGGCGATCTGCACCACGTCGCGCGCCGAGATCACATCGCGCGCCATCTCCTCGCCCATGCCGATGATTTCCTGAACCGCCAGCGGCGCGCGCGCCAGCGATTTCAAGACCGTGTTCTGGCCGCGCTCGATGCGGCGCGCGATTTCCACTTCGCCTTCGCGGGTGAGCAGCGGGACAGTGCCCATTTCGCGCAGGTACATGCGCACCGGGTCGTTGATTTTCTCGCCGACGCCGGCGGGCAATTCGAGGTCGAGGATTTCCTCGCCCTCTTCCAGCTTCTTGTCGAAATCCTTGGGCTCCTCCAGGATTTCGATGCCGGCCACATCCAGGCCGGCCAGCACGTCCTCCAGCTCCGCGCCGCCGGCGATATCGCCGGGCAGAACTTCGCTGACCTCGTCGTACAGGACGTAGCCCTTCTGCTTGCCCATCTGTACGAGCCGTTGCAACCCCTCGAACTTATCTTCCAGCGCCACTGAGCCCCGCACTCCCGGCGTTTCTAAAGCGAGTCCAACACATTGTACCCCACGGCGCGGACGCCAAACTCGTCCGCTCGCCGCCCGATCAACCGCGGCTGCGCGCCGCCCGATCGCTTCCCTCCAGCTCCGCCGCCAAACGCAATGCCTCTTCCCAATTGCCGCCGCGCTCGGCTTCCCGAATACGCGCCTTGATCTGGTCGCGGAGACCGCGCGCCTGGGTGCGGCGAACGCTCTCCATCGCCGCTTCCACCGCGCCAGGCGTAACTTCCGCCTCGCCCTCCAGCACCGCTTCGGCCAGCAGACTTTGATCGGCCTCTTCCAGACGGGCGTGTAAATTCTCGAAATTCAGCCGTCCGCCCGCCGCTACCAGCGCATTCGCCGCTTGAAACACACGGCGGGACGCGAACCCGGCAACCGCATCCGATTCCTGTAACTGGCCGGCGATCCGCTTGCCAATTTCCTCATCGGCCAGAATCGCATTCAGCAGCAACCGCTCGTCGTGCCGCAGGGGAATCTTCGGCCGCTCCATTGGCTTTTCCTGGCGGCTGGCCGCGGTCTTGCGGAAACTATCCAGCACCATGCCCGGCGGCACGCCGATGTAGGCAGCCAGGTCGTTGGCGATAGCGCTCCGCTCCAGCGGGTCGTTGATTTTTTCCACCGCCGGCAACAGCGCGTTCAACACCGCTACCACGCCCTCGCTCGAGCGCACATCGTGCTTCGAGCGCGCGCGGTCGGCCAGCCAGTAGAAGTAACCCTTGGCTTCGTCCAGCCGCTGCTGGTATTGGGCCGAACCCCGCTCGCGGCAATACTCGTCGGGATCGAGACCGCCATCCAGTTCCACAATCCGCACCTGCATGCCCTCTTCGAGCAGCAGCCCGATGGATCGTTCGGCGGCGTTGGCGCCTGGCGCGTCGGGATCGAAATTGACGGCGATGCGCACCGAGTGCCGCTTCATCGCCTGCACCTGTTGCGCCGTCAGCGACGTGCCGCAGCTCGCCACCACGTTCGCGACGCCCGCCGCGGTAACCCCGATCGCATCCATGTAGCCTTCCACCAGGATCACGCGGTCCTGCTTGCGGATGGCTTCTTTGGCGCGGTGCAGGTTGTACAGCACGTAGCTCTTCTTGTAAATCGCGGTCTCCGGCGAATTCAGGTATTTCGGCTCGTCGTCAGCCGCCAGCGCGCGTCCGCCAAAACCGATGATTTTCCCCGATTCGTTGTGGATGGGAAACATCAGGCGGTTGCGGAACCGGTCATAAAGACTGCCGTCCTGCCGTTGGCCCATCAGGCCGGACTGCTCCATTTGCGCGCTCGAGAAATTACGCTTGCCGAACATGCGGACCAGCGCCTGGCCGGAGCGCTCCGCGTACCCCAGGCCGAATTGCGCGATGGTTTCCGGGGCCACGCCGCGCCGCGCCAGGTACGCCCGCGCCGCCTCGCCCGCCGCGGACTCCAGGTTGGCGCGGAAAGCCTCCTGCGCCATTTCGTGCATTTCGAAAGCGGCGCCGCGCAAGCGCGAATCCTCGTCGGAATACTGCGAGCGCTTGGGCAGCGGAATGCCGTAGCGTTCGGCCAGTTGCTTGAGCGCCTCCCAGAAGCTGAGGCCCTCTTTTTCCATGACGAACTTGACCACGTCGCCGCCGGCGCCGCAGGAGAAGCATTTGTAGAACTGGTGCACCACGTGAACCGTGAAGGAGGGCGTCTTTTCGTTGTGGAAAGGGCACAGCCCCATGTAGCGGCTGGCGCCCGATTTCCGCAGCTTGACGTACTCGCCCACCACGTCTTCGATGCGCACCTGCGACTTGAGCTGATCGACGAAATCCATGAAGGCCTGCGTGTATTATCCCGCAGCGTCCCGCCGGCCGGCGGACCTCGGGCCGCGGTTTCGCCGCCGCGGACGACCGCGATTTCTGCATTTTGGCCGAGTGCGCTACAATCACAAATACCGCAATCTGGGGCCGCCGCTGGCCCGTTGCGGCCCCGAGTCTTCCCCATGATGGCAGCCACTGGCACACGCGCCCAGGAGTTTCGCGACCAATTGTCGCGCCGGGTATTGGTCGCCGATGGCGCCATGGGCACCATGCTGTATGCCCGCGGCGTGTTTCTCAACCGTTCCTTCGACGAATTGAATCTTTCCGCGCCGGACCTGGTGCGCGGCATCCACCAGGACTACATCAAGGCGGGCTCGGAGATCCTGGAAACCAACACGTTCGGCGCTAACCGCGTGCGTCTGGCCGCCTTCGGCATGGCCGAGAAGTTGAAGGAGATTAATCGCGCCGGCGTGCGGCTGGCGCGCGAAGCGGCGCGCGATACGGCTTTCGTGGCGGGCGCCGTGGGCCCGCTGGGCGTGCGCATCGAGCCGCTCGGCCCCACTTCGTTCGCCGAAGCGCGGGCCGCCTTCCGCGAGCAGGTGGATGCGCTGGTGGAAGCCGGCGTGGATCTGCTGATCTTCGAAACCTTCGGCAACCTGGACGAGTTGCGCGAAGCGGTGATGGCGGCGCGTGACTCGGCCGGTGACGCGGTTCCCATCATCGCCCAGGTCACCATCGACGATTTCGGCCACCTGCCCGGCGGCGCGGATACGGAGACCTTTACCCGCGAGATGGATTCGTGGCCGGTGGACGCCATCGGCCTGAATTGCTCGGTGGGCCCGAAGGCTACCCTCGAGACCATCGAGCGGATGCTGGCGGTTTCCTCCAAGCCGATGAGCGCCATGCCCAACGCCGGCTTGCCGATGCGCGTGGAGGGCCGCAATATCTATCTCTCCTCGCCCGAGTACATGGCGCAATACGCTCGCCGGATGTTATGGGCGGGCGTGAAAATCGTCGGCGGCTGCTGTGGCACCACGCCGGATCATATCAAGCTGATTCGCTCGGAAACACGCTCGCTGCAGCCAGGGCAGAAGACGCTGGCGGTGACGGTGAGCGACCGCGAAGTGCCGTCGCAGGCGCTGGCTCCGGTACCGATCGAACAAAAGTCCAAGCTCGGCGCCAAACTCGCATCGGGCAAGTTCGTGGCTTTCGTCGAGATTCTTCCCCCGCGCGGCGTGGAAGCCTCGCGCGAAATCGATGGCGCGCGCCGCTGCGCGGAAGCCGGCATCGATGCCATCAATGTTCCCGATGGGCCCCGCGCCAGCGCGCGCATGAGCGCGCAAGTCACCTGCCAGCTCATCCAGCGGGACGCCGGCATCGAGGCCGTGCTCCACTTCTGCTGCCGCGACCGCAACATCCTCGGCATCCAGTCCGAGCTGCTGGGCGCGCACACGGCCGGCATCCGCAACCTGATCTGCATTACCGGCGATCCGCCGCGCATGGGCGCGTATCCGGATGCCACGGCGGTTTTCGACGTGGACGCCATCGGCCTGGTCAACATCGTCCGCAATCTGAATCACGGTCTGGATATCGGCGGCAACCCGATGGGCTCGCAGACCGGGCTGCTCACCGGCGTGGGCGCCAACCCGGGCGCGCTGAACATGGACGAGGAAATCCGCCGCTTCGACTGGAAGACCGAAGCCGGCGCCGAATACGTGGTCACCCAGCCGGTGTTCGATTTGAATCTGCTGGAGGCTTTCCTGAAGCGCATCGAACACGCCAAGCTGCCGGTGGTCTGCGGCGTCTGGCCGCTCACCAGTTACCGCAATGCCGAGTTCATGGTGAATGAGCTGCGCGTGCCGGTCCCGGAAGAATTCATGGGGCGGATGCGCCGCGTGGACGACGCCGACAAGGCCCGCGCCGAGGGTGTGGCCATTGCGCGCCAGATGGTGGAGCGCATTCGCAAAATGGTGCAGGGAGTACAATTGAGCGCGCCGTTCGGCCGCTACCAGATGGCGCTCGACGTAGCCGAAGCCATCGGACCGCGCTGACAATTCATGGCAACCGACCTGGTGGAAATCGATCCCGAGTCGCCCCAGCCGGAAGTGCTGGAGCGAGCCGCCACGGCCATACGCTGCGGCCAGGTGGTGGCCATCCCCACCGACGCGCTGTACACGCTAGTGGCCGACCCGTATAACCTGCGCGCCGTCACCCAGGTATTCAAAGCCAAAGGCCGCGAGCCGCACAATTCGCTGCCCATCCTGATCCGCGACACGATGATGGCCGAGGAGCTGGCGAACGAATTGAACAGCCGTTTCTTCCTGCTGGCGCGCCGCTTCTGGCCAGGCCCGCTCACCATCATCGTGCCGGCCTCGGCCCGCGTGCCGCTGAAAGTCACCGGCAACACCGGCCGCCTGGCGCTGCGCCAGCCGCGCTCGGCCGTGGCAAGCCAGCTTGTCGCGCTTACCGGCCAGCCGCTGATCGCCACCAGCGCCAACATCTCCGGCAGCCCGACGTGCGCCAGCGGCATCGATGTCTTCGCGCTGATGGATGGAAGAGTGGACCTGGTGCTCGATGGCGGCATCTGCACCGGCCTCGGTTCCACCACGGTCGATATCACCGAGCCCTACTGGCGCATGATCAAACCGGGCGCGGTTGACGAGAAGGCGATTGCGGAGTGTTTGCAGTAAGGGTGTCAAGTGCCGCAGGAGCGCCCAATTACGTTGCGCTAGCCGATCCGCTTCCAGCGTTTGAACGCGTTCACGTCGCCGAGAGAAAGCGCGAACCATTCGCCCTCCCCGCGTTTATTGGCGAACCGCCTATGCCAGTAAGCCTCGACTCCGACGGGGTCGTCAGTTTCAATACTGTGGACAGTCCTCGGTGGAACGGGAATCTTAATGGCCAGCTCACTTCCCCGACGGCCGATGGAGTTGGTGCGACCAATCTTGTAGTGAGGTCCAGACTTCATCAGATAGACGAACTCCGTCGCAACCTTGCCTTCTCGTCGCTTTTCCGCCGACGCCCCCGATGAGGCGTTCCCTTGCTCGGCGCAGAGAGCGAGGATATCCTCGAAGCCCGAGGTCAGGCGGCAGTGTCCAGCGAGTGCCGCCAACAGTTTCTGTTTTCCGCCAAACCGGCTGAAGGTCGTGTGGCTTGGAAAAGACGCGTCTATTCTAGCCCTACGCCGGATCTCGCCCTCAACAGGGAGCCTTCCCAGCTCCCGTGTCAAACCGATGTACTTTTCTAAGAGCACTTCGTCGCTTGCTTTCGCTTGCAAAAGGTTCGGAGCGTACCCGGCCTCAGCCAAGGCCTCGCCCCAGCGAAGCCAAATGTGTGGGTACCACTCCGACATCTTCACTGCAGTTGCGCGCTCGAAAGCCTGCCTCCCTGGTGCGTGGCCGCCCTTGTCGCGCGCAATGCGCTGTATCTCCGCCACGATCTGTTGCCTATTCATTCGCGCTCTCCGCTTCTGAACATTTAACCACTGAGCGCCCGTTCAACGTAACCGCAGTCAAAGGGGCACTTCCACTTACTCATGATCCCTCAAAACTGTATCGCGCTATTTCCCGGCTTTCTTCAGTGCGGCGTCGATTACGGCTAGCGGCAGCAACAGCGACAACGGCGCGTCCAGCAGCGGGACGGCGCCATAGCTCGCATACCATCCTGCGACCCCTTCATTCTTAGCGTCGATGACCAGCACCACGCCGCCAACCTCCGCTGAGGCCCGCAGGCAGCGCCTGCCTGCCGCGAGCAGAAGCTGTCCGCCAAGTCCCCGCCCCTGGAACCGGCGGTCCACCGCCAGGCGCGCCAGGCGGAAGCCCGGCACGTCGTGGCGCGCCAGCCCGCGCCGTACGATTTCCGGCTATAAACGGGACAGACGCATTTTCCATCCTCCGGCATAGAATAGTGGGGTGGTTCCGCTCGACTTTCACCAGGCGCGCGCGAAGGTTATCGACATGGTCCGCCTTGCGCACCCGGTTCCGGCGGTGGAGGAGGTGGCGCTGGACGAGGCGGCGGGGCGGGTGCTCGCGGTGGATGTTGCAGCGGACCGGGACTCGCCGGCGCTTGACCGCTCGGCGCGCGATGGCTACGCGGTGCGCGCGACAGACGTGCCGGGCGAGCTGGCAGTGATCGGCGAGGTGCGCGCGGGCGAGCGATTCCCGGGCACGGTGGGGCCCGGCCAGGCGGTCGAGATCATGACCGGCGCTCCGGTTCCGGCCGGCGCGGACGCGGTCGTGATGGTGGAAGACACCGACCCAGGCGATGGCCGAGTGCGCATCCATCGCGGCGTGCAGCCGGGGCAGGCGATGAATCGGCGCGGATCGGAAGCGGGCGCGGGCGAGATCGTGTTGCGGGCCGGCACGCGGATCGGCTACGCCGGCATCGCGGCGCTGGCTGCGTTCGGCCATTCGCGCGTCGCGATCTACCGCCGTCCCACGGTCGCCATTGTCGCTACCGGGGATGAAATCGTCGAAGTGGAGGAGCCCCCCGCGGAGCACCAGATTCGCAATTCCAACGCGCACTCGCTGGCGGCGCAGGTGACGCGCGCGGGAGGCGCGCCGGTGATTCTGCCGCTGGCGCGGGATACGGTGGAGCACACGCGCCAAATGGTGAGCCGCGGTTTCGCATCCGACCTGCTGCTGATTTCGGGCGGCGTCTCGGCTGGCAAATACGACGTGGTGGAGGCGGTGCTTGCCGGCTTCGGCGCCGAGTTCTATTTCGACCGCGTGCTCATCCAGCCCGGCCAGCCGCTGGTCTTCGGGCGCGCATCGGGCAAATTCTTCTTCGGCCTGCCGGGCAATCCGTCGGCCACCATGGTGACCTTCGAAATCTTCGCCCGCGCCGCGCTGGAGTTGATCGGCGGGCAGGCGGAAACGGAGCTGGCTATGCCCTGGGCGCGGTTGACGCGCGAGTTTCGCCATCGGCCCGGTTTGACGCGCTTTCTGCCGGCGCTGCTCAGCTCCGATAGCGCCGAGGTTACGCCGGTGGAATGGCACGGGTCCGGCGATATTCCCGCGCTCGCGCGAGCCAACGCGTTTCTGGTGGCCGATCCCGCGCGGGACGTTTATGCGGCGGGCGAATGGATACGGGTGATGCTCCAGTGAAGATCGAGAACAGCCGTGGCGCACGCACTCGTGCGTGCCGTGTCGCGACTCTTCTCGACACCGTATTCGCACGAGGACGGCCCCTGCGTCGGCACGAGTGCCGACGCGGCACCCACGAGTGCGTGCGCCACGTCGACTGGTTCAATCGTCGGTTGGCGCGGGTATTACGGATGGCGAACTTATGAAGAAGCTTACGCATTACGATTCGGCGGGCGCCGTACACATGGTGGATGTGAGCCGCAAGGCGGAAACGCGGCGCACGGCGCGCGCCCACGCTTTCGTGCGCATCAGCGAGGCGGTGCTGCGCTGGCTGCCCAAGAACCCGAAAGGCAATCCACTCGAAATCGCCCGCATCGCCGGCATCGCCGCGGCCAAGCGCACTGCCGAGTTGATCCCGCTCTGCCATACGCTGCCGCTCGCGCACGCCGACGTGGAGATGCGAATCGAAAGGGGCGGCGTCTGCATTGAATCGAGCGTCGTCACCACCGGGCCGACCGGGGTGGAAATGGAAGCGCTCACCGCCGCCGCGGTGGCCGCGCTCACGGTTTACGATATGACCAAGGCGCTCGACAAATCGATCGAAATCGGCGAGATCTATCTGATCGAGAAGACCGGCGGCAAAAGCGGGTCCTTTCGCCGCAAACCCGAAGCCACGGATGAACACAGATGAACACGGATAAGCCCATTCGTTTTGATCTGTGTCCATCTGTGTGTATCTGCAGCCCGTCGTGCGTTGGTGCTCCTCGGCAGGTTCCAAGAGCATGATCCAGGCAGCCGTTCTTACCATCAGCGATTCCGCGAGCGCGGGCACGCGCGCCGATCGCTCCGGCCCCGCCGTGCGTGAACGGCTGGAACAACTGGGCTGGCAGGTCTCAGTCACCGAAGTGATTCCCGACGACGCAGCAGCCATCAGCGGCCGTCTGGCGGCTTTGGCCGACGCGGGCGCGGCGGCCGTCATCTTCACCACCGGCGGCACCGGCATCGCCGCGCGCGACGTTACGCCGGAGGCCGCGCGCGCGGTTCTCGACCGCGAAATACCGGGGTTTGGCGAGTCGATGCGCGCCCGCGGCCGCGAATCCACGCCGCTCGCCTCGCTCTCGCGGTCGCTCGCCGGAACGCGCGGGCGGGTGCTGATCGTCACCCTTCCCGGCTCTCCCAAAGGCGCGGTGGAGAGCCTGAATGCTATCGTGGAGTTGGTGCCTCACGTGCTGCAATTGCTCGCGGGGCAGACCGGTCATAACGCCGCGCAGGATTAAAATGCTTCGATCGCCGATCATGATGTTGCTCGCGGGAATGCTGCTGGCGCAGCAGCCCGCGCAAACACCCGCGAAAAATCCGCCGCCCAGCCAGAGTACACCGGATGCCCAGGATCAGGGACCCGCTCAGGAAGGGACGCCCGATCTCCGCATCAGGGTCGAGGTGCAACACGTACTGGCCCCGGTGCTGGTCTACGACCGCGACGGCAATTTCGTCAACGGCCTGCTACCGGACCAGTTCCACCTGACGGACAACGACAAGGAACAGAATATTCATGTGGATGTGGCCTATCAGCCGATTTCGATGGTGGTGATGGTGCAGGCGAACTCGGCAGTGGAGAAGATGCTGCCCACCATTAACAAGATCGGCAACATGCTCCAGCCGCTGATTCTGGGCGATCAGGGCGAAGCCGCCGTGCTGGCTTTCGATCATCGCATCCGCACCCTGCAGGAGTTCACTTCCGATTCCGACAAAATCACCCAGGCGGTTCGCAAGATCCAGCCCGGCAGCGATGCCAACCACATGATCGATGCCACCGAGCAGGCGATCACCATGTTGAGGCACCGCCCGGTGAACCGGCGGCGCATCATCCTCCTGATCGGCGAAACACGCGACATCGGCAGCGAAGCCCGCGGGCGCGAAACGCTCATCAGCATGCAGTTGAACAACATCGCCTTCTACGCGGTCGACATGTCGCGAATCATCGAGAAACTCACCGCGCCGCTGCCGGTGCCGACGCCGGACCCGCTGCCGCCCGCCATGTACAATGTGGGGTCGAACGAGCCCGCTACGCCCAACACCGTGAGGCAAACCTCCGCCGGCGCCGAGGCGTCGGGCAATGCCGCGGAGTTCCTGCCCCTTCTGCTGGAGATCTACCGCGACGCCAAGGCGATCTTCAAACGCAACGCGGTGGAGATCTTCACTGGAGGAACCGGCGGCAGCCAGTTCAGCTATTACCGGCGCGGCGGCCTGGACGAAGCCATCCAGCGCATCGGCGAGCAACTGCACAGCGAGTACCTGATCAGCTACAGCCCCAGCAACAAACTCGAGGGCGGCTTCCATGAGATCAAGGTCTGGGTGAATTCGCCGATGGCCCGCCGCATCCAGGTCCGCCCCGGATATTGGATGGCGCCGGACAACCGGTAGCGGCGACTGCCAGGTGGGCAGGCGCTTCCGCCTGCCAACCCAGCACATACGAACCTGTTGGCAGGCGGAAGCGCCTGCCCCACTGCGTTCAGACCGGGCCCGTGGAATGACCGCCTTGTGAGCGGTTCAATATCTCGTCGGCCAGTTTGTGCGGATCGTCGACGCCGACCAGCGTCAGGCGGCTGGCTTCGCCGGCGGTCTCGATGGATAAATCGCCCACGTTGAATGCGCGCTGCGCCAGGCGTTGCTCCACGCGCACATCCTGGAGTTTGGAAAGCTGAATGGTGCGTGTGGACTTGGCCGCCAGGCCGGTTTCGTAACGCAGCCGGTCCGCCGTCACCACCGTGCGCGTGGCCTGCCGGCGCAACCAGCGCGCGGCCGGCCAAAGCAACACCAGGGCCGGCAGAATCATCACCCAGTGGTGCGGGTACTGGCTCTCCCACAAGGCCAGATAGGCGATCTCCAACCCAAGAAACACCACGGCGGCCGCGATGGCGCCGGCCTTCAGAAACTTCGTAGTGGGACGAATGATGATATCAGGCACGGATATTGCGCTCCCCGAGCGATCATTGTAGCGCGCCCGGGAACACTCGAGCGCCGCGCCGGAGGCTAAACCGATTGCGCCCAGTCGTCGAGTCCGGAAGCGCCCTCAATATTACTTCTGCATCCGTGTTCATCCGTGGCCGTCATCCGTCTTCTGCACCTGCGCCATCACCCACTCGGTTTCGAGCGCGGTCGAGCCGGTCGAGCGCGGCGGGCGGCCTTCCAGCGCGGCGAGGGTGAAATCCTCGACGCAGGGGTAGTGCAGGTTGGCCGGCGCGGGTAGTTCCTCGGCACCCCCTGGATACACCAATCCCGGCGCGTTGAGCGGCGACAGGTCCATCTCGCCTTCGGTGCCTCGAATGCGGAACTCGTCGCGCGCCACTTGCGAATGCCAGCGCACATCCACCATTCCGCGCACGCCCGAATCGTGCTCGATCAGGACCGTGGCATTGTCTTCCACCGCGATCGGGTGCACCAACGTGGAACGGTAGCCGGTAGCCCGCACCGGGCGGCCGAACAGATAATTCATCAGGTCGATGCGGTGACAGGCGATATCGTAGAGCGGGCCGCCGCCGGCCTTCGCCGGGTCGAGCAACCACCCCCGCGCCGCGCCCGCCGGGTAGAACCAATCGTGCGAGGTGGCCTCGGCGAACGCCGGACGCCCGATGGCGCCGGCGGCCAGCAACTCGCGCGCCCGCTCCACCTTCGGATACAGGCGCCGGTAGTAAGCAATGCCCAGCGTTCGTCCGGACTCTTCGGCGGCCTGCCGCATGGTGAGAGCCTGCTGGTAGTCCATGGCCATCGGCTTTTCGCACAACACGTGCCGGCCGGCGCGCAGCGCGGCGATGGTCTGGGAGGCGTGGACAAAAACCGGTGTCGCGATGTAGACCGCGTCGGCCGGGCAGGCTGCCAGCGCGGTCTCCAGGCTCGCCCAACTGGGGACGCCATAGGGCGCGGCCTTGGCCGGGTCGTGCGTCACGATCCCCACCAGTTGGCTGTTCGGCGAAGCCAGGATCGCGGGCAGGACTCGCTTGGTCGAAATATCGCCGATTCCCACTACCAGCCAGGTGAGCACCATACGCTCATCATACCCGCCGGTTCAGCTCGCGGCGGCCGCCGTTTCGGCTTGCCCCGCGAGCGCTCAGGCCACCCGGCGTTTTCGCGCGGACAACCCGGAGTCGCGGGTCACGCCGAAAGCGGAACCTACCACATCTCGAAAGCGATCCATCCGCGACTGGGGTTTCGGCTCGGTGATCTGCCGCACGGTCTGTGGCACGAAAGCGTTGCGGTAATACTCTAACAAAGCGTTATCGGCATCGTCTACCGCGCGAGCGTATTGCCGAATGTAGCTTTCGGTATAGAGGCTGCCCGGTAACTCCTGAAATGCACCTCGCTCGATGGCTTCCAGATAGCGCACACTGATCTTGGTTACAGCCGCGATCTGGAGCAGCGAGAGGCCCTTCGCTTTCCTGAGATCCATCAAGTCTTGAGGCAGTTGAATCCCGCGCGCTGTCATCAGTGCCGCCACTGCATTTCAGTTGCAAAACAGCGTTTCGCCCGTAACACAGGACGTTGTGAACCGTTTGCATCCGTCAGGCGCAGTTATTACCCGGAAGTTTTTATACGTCGCGAATTGCTTATGTAATTTTTGGGTTGCTGAGTGATAGCGAAATGCTAAGTACTAAAGCTAACGATTGAAGTGCCCGGGCTACCACCGATCCAGGAAGCGCTGCAGCAGTCCGTTGACGGCGTCCGGTTTCTCCAGCATCAAGAAGTGCCCGGCGCCCTCGAAATCCCGATAGTCAACCAGATGGAAGTGCGCTTTCAGAAAATCCCGGTACGGCGCGGAGTTGTAACGCTTCACCATGATCGCCGCCACCGGAAGCTTGGGCCAGCTTTCGGTAACCGGTGGCATGGCCGTCATGCCCGCCATCGCCGAGGCCATCACGTACTGCGGCGCGCGCAGCATCGTCGACGTGATCTGACCACGCAAGGCCGGCGGCGTTTGTTCGGTGAACATGAAGTCGAGCATACGGCTCGCGGCTGTCTTGTAATCGGGCCCGCGAAAGCTGTCCGCCAATTGTTTCCGCCGTGTCTCGATCGCGCGCTCGGCATCGTCGATCGGCGGCTTGGGGACGAACCCATCCACGATGACCAGTCCGGCGACGCGACGCGGATACAGGCGAAGAAACTCTATCGCAACCGGCGTCCCCATGCTGTGTCCCACCAGCGTCGCCGGACCCACCTTGGCATCCGCCATTACCGCGTTCACCGCGCGCGCAAATAACTCCATCGTGTATGGGATTTGAGGCTTGTCGCTGAGGCCATGGCCCGGCAGATCGATCAGCAGCGAGCGGCGCCGCTCATAAACCGGCGCCTGCATCTTCCAGAACGTGGAATCGCAGGTCCAGCCGTGAATGAACACTACCGCCCGATCACCCTTGCCGAAGCTCAGGTAATGGACCCTGTGCCCGTCCAACTGCGCGAACCGCGAGTTCGCCACCGGCGCGGAAGCGGGAATCGAAGCCAGTCCGAGCAGAACTACGCAGAAGGTGGCGAGAGTCCCCGAGTGCATTCTGTCCAGTGTACCAACAGCGACCCGAAACTCACGGCGTACTGATTATCACTGTACTTATTCTCACAGTTGCGTCTTAATAGGCCTCTGTAAGAGGCACCATAAGTGGGTGGTTCGGTGGGGCTGGAAGCGGCGAACCGCGAGCTGGTTTACACGCGAGCCTGGAGCCGTTTGCGAGCTTCCACCCAGGCCGGGAACACTTCGGGGTTTTCCAGCCACACGAGCATCCATTGGGCCATCTCTTCTTTTACGGCTCGCTTCCCGGAGCTGGTGCGCGAGTTGCGCGAAGCGAACCTGGCGCGCTCCCGCGCGGCGATTACTTGCCGGCGGGCATAGCGTGCGCGGTCGCGGTCACCGGCTGCCGCGGCGGCGCGGTAGACCTCCAGCATCTCGCCCAAAGAGCTTTCCAATTCTTCGAAGGTGTGTTGACGGATGCCGGCCCAGGGCTGGTCGAAGGGGATCTGGGCGGCGTGTAGCAGGTCGCGCAAGTAGCTATCGGAGACAGGCGCAAGATGAGCGCGCAGCTCAAGCCAGACTGCCTCCGTGATGCGCGCGGGCTGCCGGTTTGCCAGGTATTCAGTCAACCGGCGCTTGGTGGATGTGCTACTTTTTCTTTCCACGGCGATACACGGCCACGGCGGCCTGATGGGCGGTCATGGTGCTGGAAAACTGGTGCGCGCCTGAGCCATCGGGACGCAGCACGAAGTAAAGAGCATCGCTATCGGCTGGCGCCAGCACGGCGCGGATGGCATCCATCCCCGGGTTGGCGATCGGACCGGGTGGCAAGCCTGCATGGCGGTAAGTGTTGTACGGGTTGTCGCTGGCAAGATCGGAACGGTGGATCTTGCCGCGGTAGCGCTGTTCCACCAATGCTGCGTAAATGGTGGATGGGTCGCAGTCAAGTGTCATTCCGAGGCGAAGGCGGTTCAAGAAAACAGCGGCCACGCGCGGCCTTTCGTCGGGCAGCTTGCTTTCTTTCTCGACCAGCGACGCTAGAGTTATCGTCCTGTGCGCGGACGCGGCGGCTCCCAGATTGCTCCAGGCGTCGCGGAAGCGCGTGGTCATCATGCGGCACAGCGCGGCGGGAGTGGTGTGTCGGCCCAGGTGGTAGGTGCTGGGAAAGAGGTAGCCTTCGAGAGTCGGCGCATCGGGGTCGAGATCGCGAATGAGCGACGGGTCGCGGGCCTCTGCGAGGAATTCGGGCGCGGTGAAGAGTCCCAGATTCGCCGCGGCGGCGGCAATATCGAACATATTCCTGCCTTCGGGCACTGCCAGCGTGTAATAGAACGAGTCGCCGCGCGCGATGCGGTCGAAGACTTCGAACGGCGATGCCGGCCGGGCGAAGCGGTACTCGCCGGCGCGGAGCATGCGTTCCGGCGAAAGCGCTCTTACCAGCAGAAAATCCCACCGGGAGCGGATCACACCTGCCTTGGCGAGGGCCGCGGCCAGGGCGCGCGAGCCGGTGCCGCGCGGAAACTCGACGAAGGTCTCCGCGCCGAATGCCTGGTACGGACGGGTGAGCCGCCAGCCGCACCAGCCGGCGAAGGCCACCACGGCCAGAATCGCGATGCCGAGGCGACGCGCGAGTTTCATAACGAATCGAGGTAGCTTTGCAGCAGGATCACGGCGGAAAGCCGGTCGACCGCGGCCGCGCGTTTCTGGATGCTGATGCCGCTCGAACGCAGCACCCGGCCAGCCTCCACGCTGGTGAGCCGCTCATCCCACAGCGCCACCGGCAGGCCACTGCGCCGCTCCAGCGCCCCCGCGAAATCCCGCACCCACGCCGATTGGCGGCCCTCGTTGCCGCCCATGTTGATGGGGTTGCCCATCAGGAACAAGCCGACCTCGCGATCCCGCGCCAGCCGCTCGATCGCATCCAGATCGGCGCGCTTGTTGGTGCGATCGAGGTTAGGAAGTCCTTGTGCCGTGATACCGAGCGGGTCGCTGATGGCGAGGCCGATGCGCCGCTTGCCGAGATCGAGCGCCAAAATGCGCGAACGCGGTTCAGTCAATTCCATTACATTATAGACGCGTGCGCGTGCCGGATCCGCGCGTGCGCGTGCCGGTTCCGCGCGCGCGTGCTACATTCGAGACGAAAGGTCCGTTCGCACCGTGGCGCTGATTACTCAGTCCGGCACCGCCGCCAGCGCGGCCAAAGCCGCGCAGGATGCCCGACAGCTCGCGATGCCGGTGGTGGCCATCGGCGTCATTATCGCGGTGCTGTATTTCGGCCGCGTCTTCTTCATCACCTCGATCGTGGCGGTGATCATCGCCTTTATCCTGGAGCCCTTCGTAGTGCTGCTGACGCGCATTCGCTTTCCCCGTCCGCTGGCCAGTTTCGTGGTGTGCACCCTGGCCCTGCTGTTTCTGTGGGTAGCGGGCGCGGGGGCCTATTCGCAGTTGGCAGTGCTGATGGGCGACCTGCCGCGCTACGGCGAGCGCATCGGCGAGATCGTGGAAGGTGTCCAGCACAGGGTCGACGACGCCGAACAGCAGACCTGGCGCCTGCTGGCCCCCAACAAGCCGCCTCCGCCCCAGCCGCAGCAGCCCGCCCACGGCAAAAGGTCCAGGACGCAGCCGCCGGCGCCGGCTCAACCGGCCGTGATTCCGGAAGTGCGCATTCACGAAGAACGAACCCCGGTGGCCGATTTTGTGTCCGCTAACATCGGCTCTTTCTACCAGATTCTGCTGACGGTTTCCTTCGTTCCGTTCCTGGTTTACTTCATGCTGAGCTGGCGCGACCATATCAACCGAAGCTTCCTTCAGTTCTTTCACGGCGAAGACCGCCTGGTGGCCGCGCGCAGTCTGCAAGGCGTGGCCGAAATGGTGCGCGCCTTCGTGGTGGGTAACTTCGTGCTGGGATTATTGCTGGCCGTCTCGAGCTCGCTGATTTTCTGGATTATGCGGCTGCCGTATCCCATGCTGGTAGGGCCGCTGAGCGGGTTTCTGAGCCTGGTGCCTTATGTGGGCCTGCCGCTGGCCATGGTGCCGCCGCTGTTTTCGGCACTGGCGGTCAATCGGGTTCCGGTCTACGCCGGCGTGATCGGCGTGGTGGCGGCGCTGCACCTGGTCGCGCTCAACCTGCTATACCCGAAAGTGGTGGGTTCGCGCGTCCATCTCAATCCGCTGGTAGTCACATTTTCATTGATGCTGTGGGGCTTCCTATGGGATGCGCCGGGCCTGCTGCTGGCGATTCCGATGACCGCCGCGATCAAAGCCGTATGCGACAACGTCAGAGGCCTGCGCCCGATCGGCAAGTTCCTGGGCGACTAGTTCCATGACCGCTTCACGCAGCCACCCACCTAACGGAGCCGCGACCAAAGGGAGCGGTCATCTCTCGACGACTCCAACTCCATAAAGAAAGGTCCTGTCTCACCTATGCGCTCGCTTTTCCCGCTTGCTTTGTTATTCGCACCGCTGTTAGCGCTGGCGGCCGATCCCGCCGCGCCCGGCCCGGCCTTCGACTCGAGCATGATCGACCGGTCGGTCAATCCCTGCGTCGATTTCTATCAGTATGCCTGCGGCAAGTGGGTCGCGCAGCATCCGCTTCCGCCCGACCACTCGCGTTACGCGCGCTTCACCGAGCTCAGCGAGCGCAACGAGAAAGTCCTGCTGCAGATTCTCGAAGAGGCCGCCGTCGTGAAACCGGGCCGCAACGCCACCGAGCAGAAGATCGGCGATGAGTTCGCCAGTTGCATGGACACCGCGGCCATCGACAAGAAAGGCATCGCGCCGCTCGAGCCCGAGCTCGATCGGATTGGTGCGATTGCGAGCCACGCCGACATCTTCGACGAGACGGTGCGCCTGCACCTCATCGGAGTGCCCGCGTTTTTCGTGTTCGACTCTCAGCCGGATTTCAAGAACTCCAGCCGCACCGTCGCCAACATTCAGCAGGGCGGACTCTCACTTCCGGACCGCGATTACTATCTGAAGACCGATCCGAAGTCGGTGGAAATCCGCCAGCGCTACGTGGAGCACATCGCGAAGATGCTGCAACTCGCTGGCGAGCCGGCGGAAGCGGCTAAGACGCACGCCCAAATGGTGCTGGACTTCGAGACGATTCTGGCGCGGAATTCCACCGACCGCGTCGCCATGCGCGACCCGCTCACGCGTTACCACATGATGACGAAGGCGGAGCTTGCCGGATTGGTGCGCTTCGATTGGGATGGCTATTTCAAGGCCATGCACGCACCGGATTTCGACTCGCTCAACGTCAGCAACCCGGAGTTTCTGTCCGGTATGGCGGCCGGCATCGTGGACCAGCCGATGGAAGCGTTCCGCGCGTACCTCGCCTTCCACCTGCTGCGGCGGTTCGCGGAGCTGCTTCCCGAGCGGTTTGAGAAGGAGAACTTCGATTTCTGGGAGCGGTACCTGACCGGCGCCAGCGAGCCGCGCCCGCGCCAATTCCGCTGCGTGCAAGCGGTGGACCGCGGATTGGGCGACCTGCTGGGGCAGAAGTATATCGACACCGCTTTCGGCCCCGATGCCAAGCGGCAGATCGGGGAGCTCGTGAATCAGCTCGACAAGGCCTTGGGGCAAGACATTCAAACGCTGAGTTGGATGACGGAGGATACCAAGAAGGCCGCGCTGGCCAAGCTGGCCGCCATTACCAACAATGTGGGCTACCCCAAGAAGTGGCGCGACTACAGCGCGGTCGAGATTACGCGCGACGATTACCTGGGCAACGGCATGCGTATGGCGGAGGCTGCGCGGCAGCGCGACCTCGACAAGATCGGCAAGCCCACCGACAAAACCGAATGGAACATGACGGCGCCCACGGTGAACGCCTTCTATTCCCAATCGCTCAACAGCATCAATTTCCCGGCCGGCATCCTGCAACTTCCATTTTTCGATCCGCACCGCGACATGGCTTTGAACTACGGCGCCATCGGCACGGTGATTGGCCACGAGATGACGCACGGGTTCGACGATCAAGGCCGCAAGTTCGATGGCGATGGCAATCTGCGCGACTGGTGGACGGCGGCCGATGGCGCGGCGTTTGAATCGCGCGCCGCCTGCATCGCGGATGAATACTCGGGCTTCACCGCCGTGGGCGACGTAAAGCTGAACGGCAAGCTGACGCTGGGCGAGAACACCGCCGACAACGGCGGCGCGCGCGTCGCCTTGATGGCGATGGAAAACGCCCTGAACGGCAAGGGCGCCACCATCGACGGATATACTCCCGAGCAGCGCTTCTTCGTGGGATTTGGTCAGGTCTGGTGCGAGAATCAAACGCCGCAGTTCGCGCGGCAGCAGACGCTCACCAATCCGCACTCTCCCGGCCGTTTCCGCGCCATCGGCACGGTCGAGAACATGCCCGAGTTCCAGAAAGCGTTCTCGTGCAAGGCCGCCCAGCCGATGGTGAGCGCCAACGCCTGCCGGGTCTGGTAGAAGCAAGGTGGGGCAGGCGCTTCCGCCTGCCAACCGATACTTCGGAGGTCGCGCCCTACCCCAGTTTCACCTCGACCTTGACTTCACTGATGCCCGCCGCCGGCGCTGGCACCACCGCGCCCTCAATCGGCTTTCCATCCACCGTCAAGCTAACGCCGTTGCCCTTGCCGGCGCGGCGCACCGCGATGCGGTAAGTGACACCGCGGAATTTGCGAATCGCGTCGAAGCCTTGCCAGCGTTCGGGCACCACCGGCGCAATGCGCAGGCCGTCGTATTCCGGCCGGATCCCCAGGATCCACTGCGTGATGGCGTAGTAATTCCAAGCCGCCGTACCGGTCAGCCAGGAGTTCTTGGCTTCCCCGTGCGTGGGAGCGTCGCGGCCGGCGATCATCTGCGCGTACACGTACGGCTCGCAGCGGTGCACGTCGCTGATTCGCTCGCGCGCCGATGGGTTGATGCGCGAATAGTAATCGTGCGCGTTGTCGCCATCGCCGGCCATCGCCTCGGCGATGATCACCCACGGATTGTTGTGGCAGAATATTCCGGCGTTTTCCTTGTAGCCCGGCGGGTAGGAGGAAATTTCGCCGAGGTTGATGTAATAGCGTGAATACGCCGGCTGCTGTAGCACGATGCCGTGCGGCGTGGCCAGGTGCTTCCGCACCGAATCGAGCGCCAGACGCGCCCGCCCGTCTTCCAGGCCAATTCCGGCGAGCACGCAAAAGCCCTGCGTCTCGATGAAGATCTTGCCTTCCGCGTTCTCCTTGGAGCCGATCTTCTCACCTGAATCGTCGTAAGCGCGCACGAACCATTCGCCATCCCAGCCATGTTGGCGCACCGTCTCTTCCATGCGGGCGCCTTCGGCCAGGTACTTCTTCGCCTCTTCCTCCAACCCGCGCCGGTGCGCAATCGCGGCGATCTCCTTGGAAGCCAGTACGAACAGGCCGGCGATGAAAACGGATTCGGCCACCTTGCCTTCTTTGTTGGTAGTGGTCTGGAACGATTGGCCGGGCGTATCGGAGAAGCAGTTCAGGTTGAGGCAGTCGTTCCAATCGGCGCGGCCAATCAGCGGCAGACCGTGCGGCCCCAGCCTCTCGAGCGTGTAATGAAAGCTGCGCCGCAGATGCTCATACAGCGGTTGCGCGCTGCCCGGCTGGTTGTCGAATTCCACCGGCTCGTCGAGAATGCTCCAGTCGCCGGTCTCTTTCAGATAGGCCGCTACGCCGATGATCAGCCAGTGCGGATCGTCGTTGAAATTGCCGCCGATATCGTTGTTCCCCTTCTTGGTCAGCGGCTGGTATTGATGATAGGCGCCGCCGGTGGGAAGTTGCGTTGCCGCCAGGTCGAGTATGCGTTCTCTGGCGCGCTCCGGCACCATCTGCACGAAGCCCAGCAGATCCTGGTTGGAATCGCGGAAGCCCAGGCCGCGGCCGATGCCCGATTCGTAAAACGATGCCGACCGCGACATGTTGAAGGTGGCCATGCACTGGTAGGCGTTCCACACGTTCACCATGCGGTCGGTGTGTATGTCCGGCGTCGCCGCCTGGTAGACGCCCAACAGGCCGTCCCAGTACGCGCGCAGCTTTTCGAACGCGGCATCCACGTTGGCCAGGTCGCGGTAGCGGGCGATCACCGGTTTCACGGTTTTCTTGTTGACCGTCTGCGAATCCGGCGGATCGAATTTCTGATCTTTCGGGTTCTCGTGATAGCCCAAAACAAAAACGATCTGATGCGTTTCACCTGGCTGGAGCACCAGTTTCACATGATGGCTGCCGATGGGCGACCAGCCGTGCGCGTGGGAGTTAGAGGCCGTGCCCCGCTCCACCGCAACCGGCTTGTCCCAGCCGCGCCATGGCCCCAGGAACGCCTCGCGCTGCGTATCGAAGCCGGCGAGCGGGTCGGAGCAGGCGAACCACGCGAAGTGATCGCGGCGTTCGCGATACTCCGTCTTGTGATAGATGACTTCGTCTTCGATCTCCACCTGCCCGATGCTGAAATTGCGCTGGAAGTTCGTGCAATCGTCCTGCGCGTCCCACAGGCAGAACTCAATCATCGAGAAAGCCGAAATCGCGGCCGGCGTGAGCCGGTCGTTGCGCAAAGTCAGTTGCCAGATTTCGAGCGTCTCGTCGAGCGGCACAAAATAGCGCGTGCTGGCGGAAATGCCGTGGTACTTCGAGCCGATGGTCGAGTAACCCATGCCGTGACGGCACGTGTACTGCTCCAGATCGCGGCAAGTGGGCATCCACGATGGCGACCAGTATTCCCCGCTCTCGTCGTCGCGCAAATAGATGTAACGCCCGCCGTCATCGAACGGTACGTTGTTATACCGCCCGCGCGTGATGCGGCGCAGGCGCGCATCGCGATAGAAGGAGTAACCACCGGCGGTGTTGGATATGATGCCGAAGTAGGCCTGGCATCCCAGATAGTTGATCCACGGCAGTGGCGTATCTGGCTGGGTGATTACGTATTCCCGGTTCTTGTCGTCAAAATAGCCGTATTGCATAACAACGTCTCCAATGAAAGTGTGAAATTATTTCGTTAAGCGTTCGATCATCTCATAACATACCCGGCTGTTGTGGTACGGGCATTTCCAGGGTCCTACCAGGCATGCGTCCCCGTCTTCTTTCGCTTTGTAAGGCGTCCCGCCGGGTCTTAGCTTCGCGTGCCATTCACCGTGGACCTTATCGACGATTCTCTCTTCGATGTATTCCCAAACCCGATACGCTTCGTCCGCAAAGCGCTGTTCGCCGGATACCTGATAGGCATTGTAAAAGCCCACGACAGCCTCAGCCTGCGCCCACCAGTGCTTGTTCGCATCGGTCATCACGCCCGCGCCATTGCGTTCATAGAACAGGCTGCCGTCGCGGTCCAGCCCTTCCGCATAGACGCTCTGCGCCATCGCCACTGCCAGCTTCCGCGCGCGTTCGATCAGCGCCGGGTCACCCAGTACCTCGGCCGCTTCCAGGATCAGCCAACTGCCCTCGATGTCATGGCCAAAGGAAACGTGGCCGGTGAGAGAGTTCCATTGCATATCGAAGAACAGCTTGAAGTGGCCGGTGGAGTTATCGACGATGCGGTCCATGGTCACTTCGAGCAACTCTTTATGCTTTGCCTGTAACTCGGGGTCCTTCCACACGCGCAGCAGGTTCGTGTAAGCCTCCATCACATGGAGGTGTGTGTTCATGGACTTAGGGCTGTTCAGGTCCTTCTCGCTGAGCCGCATGTCCGCCAGCGCGGTCCAATCGCGGCCGCGAGCTTCCAGATAGCCCTTCCATTCCGGGTCGTAACTATGTTCTTCGATTAGGTGAAACAGCCGCTGCGCATACTCCAGGCTCTCGGGTTTACCGGTGGCGCGGAAATACTCCGTCATGCCGTAGGCCGCGAACGCCTGCGCGTAGATCTGCTTGCGGCCGTTGATCGGATTGCCCTGGTAGTCGAGCATCCAATAGACCCCGCCATGCTCCGCGTCCCAGAATTTCTTGACGATGTAGTCGTAAGCCCAGTCCGCGATTTCGCGGTATTGCGCGCCGTACAGCCGGCACGCCGCGGAATAAGTCCAGAGAATGCGCGCGTTGATGACAGCGGCCCGCGGCGATTTCTTCTCAACCTTGAGATCGCAATCGACCGTCCCATAAAAGCCGCCGTTCTCGCGATCCACCGTGTGGCGCATCCAAAACGGCAGGATGTTGCCGAGTAGCTCCTTCTCGATCCGCGCAGCCCAGGCCTTCCTGTTATCGGGAGTCATAGCTTACTTCTTGCGTAGCCGCCGGTTCTTTTCGATCAGTTCAATCCGCCGTTGGGCGCAGGCGGCGCTCCGCAGCGGGTCGGCGGGCGTGTTCAGCACGTAGTCGAGCAGGCGTTCGACGGTGGTCGAGGCAACGTAAGTACGCGTGTCGGATGCGCCGTAATAGATCAGGACATCGCCGCCGCGGCGCACCCAGCCATTCGAGAAGGCCACATTCGACACATCGCCGATCCGCTCTTCGCCTTCGGGCGCCAGGAAGTAACCGCCCGGTTTGGCAATCACTTTGTAGGGAACCTGCAAATCGCAGAGGAAACAGTAGAGGACATAGCGCAGTCCGGCCGCCGTATTGCGCACTCCGTGGGCCAGATGCAGCCAGCCTTTCGCGGTCTTGAGCGGGGCTGGGCCGAGGCCGTTCTTGACTTCCGTGATGGTGTGATATTCGCGCTGGTCGAGGATGGTTTCCTCTTCGATCGCCGCATGCTCCATGTTCGACGCCAGCCCCCAGCCGATGCCGCCGCCGCGTCCGGCTTCGATGAAACTGTCCTGCGGGCGCGTGTAAAATGCGTATTTACCATCGACGAACTCGGGATGCAGCACGCAGTTTCGCTGCTGCGCCGACGAAGTCCGCAAGTCGTCCAGCCGCTCCCAGGTCTTCAAATCGTGTGTGCGCGCGATGCCGCACTGCGCCAATGCGGAAGACAGGTCGCCCGGAGGCGCCGCCGGATCTTTGCGCTCGGCGCAGAAGAGGCCGTAGATCCAGCCGTCTTCGTGCGCCGTCAGCCGCATGTCGTAGACGTTGGTCTCCGGCTCGGCCGTTTCCGGCATGGTGACCGGATAATCCCAGAAACGGAAGCCATCGATGCCGTTGGCGCTCTCGGCCACCGCGAAGAACGACTTGCGGTCCACACCTTCCACGCGCGCCATCAGCACCACGCCGCCACGCCACTCCATGGCGCCGACGTTGAAGGCCGCGTTGATGCCGAGACGCTCCATCAGAAAAGGGTTGGAGGCTTGATCCAGGTCATAGCGCCAGTCGACCGGCGCGTGGGCCGCCGTCAGCACCGGATGCCGGTAACGCTGAAACCATCCGTTCGATTCCGCCGCGCGCACGTTGCGCCGCTTGATCAGCCGCTCATGCGCCGCCAGCAGCCGCTTCCGTTCCGTCGCGAACTTTTGTTTAGTCATATGGTTGGGGCAGGGCACGCTTTAGCTTGCCCGTATGGACCCACAAGGATCAACCATGATAGCTCGCCGCACATGGCGCGCCGGTTCCGATTCCCTTTGCCGCAAAAAGTACTTGAAGAATCCCGCGACCGGCGGTATCCTAATAACGATGGCGACTCCGCGGCCGCGGCCCATGGAACTGCACGCTCACGCGATGGACAACTTGCGGTACATCCGCCAGACCATCGAGCGGGCGGGTTCGTTCACGGCAGTGCCGGGCCTGGGCGGAGTTCTGATGGGCTCCACGGCGCTGGTCGCCGCCTGGGCGGCCGGTCAGTCGGCTCACGGAGCACGCTGGGTCGCGGTTTGGATGGCGGAGGCGCTCGTGGCGGCGGCGATCGGCGTGGCCGGGTCCGCGTGGAAGTCGCACCGCGCGAGGTTGTCGCTGCTCTCGGGGCCGGGACGAAAATTCGCCGCTGCTTTCACTCCTGCCATGGCGGCCGGCGCGCTGTTGACGGCCGTGCTCTTCCAGCATGGAATGACGGCGCTGCTGCCGGGGCTGTGGTTGCTGCTCTATGGATCGGCCATCGTGTCCGGCGGCTCCGCTTCGGTCCGGGTGGTGCCGTTGATGGGATTTTGCTTCATGGCAGCCGGCGCGGCGGCGCTCATCCAGCCGGCGGCCGGTTGCGTGCTGCTCGCCGCCGGTTTCGGCGGGCTGCACATTCTGTTCGGAACCATTATCGCGGTGAAATATGGCGGCTAGAGAAAGCTCACTCAAGAAGGAACGCGAGAAACGGCCCGCGGCGGGTCCGGTGGCCGCGCCGGCGGCGAGCGCTCACACGCTCGACCGGCTGGTGCACGAACGGCTGCGCCTGGGCATCCTGAGCGCGCTGGCGGTCAACGAGTCGCTCACCTTCAATGAACTGAAGCGGCTGCTCGATACCACCGACGGCAACCTGAGCGTGCACGCCCGCAAGCTGGAGGAAGCCGGCTACGTGGGCTGCGCCAAATCCTTCGCCAACCGCATGCCCAAAACCGAATACCGGCTCACCGCGGCGGGGCGCCGGGCGCTCGAACGCTATCTCGATCACATGGAAGCGCTGATCCAAGCCACGCGCGACAAATGAGGTTCTTTTTTATGTCTACTTGCTTTGAAATACAAAGTACTCTGCACACAGCCATCATCATGGATGGCAACGGACGCTGGGCGCTCGGCCGCGGTCTGCCCAGAGCCGCCGGCCATCGCGCCGGAGTGGAAGCCGCGCGCCGCGTGGTGGACGCCGCCCCCGAGCACGGCATCGGCGTCCTGACGCTATTCGCTTTTTCAAGCGACAACTGGCGGCGCGAGCCGGCCGAAGTCGGCGCGCTGATGCGTTTGCTTGCGTGGTACCTGGAGAGCCAGACGGAGCGCGCGGTTGCGGCCGGCGTGCGGGTGGAAGCAATTGGACGGCGCGACCGCCTACCCGGATCGCTGGCAGCGGCCATCGCCGCCACCGAAGCGGCTACCGCGGGCGGCACCAGGCTGCGGCTGCGCGTGGCGCTCGACTACTCCGGCCGCGACGCCATTCTGGCCGCCGCCGGCGGCGCGAGCGAGCTGTCGCGGGCCGGAATCGATCGGCGATTGGGACCGCCGGTGGACCTGCTGATCCGCACCGGCGGCGAGCGGCGCCTGAGCGATTTTCTGCTCTGGGAAAGCGCCTACGCCGAGCTGGTATTCTCGCGCGTCCTGTGGCCGGATTTCGGCGCAGCCGAGCTGGCGGCGGCAGTGCGCGATTTCCGCACCCGCGACCGCCGCTTCGGCGCCGTCCCGCCGGTCGCGGTCCACCGTTCGGCTGGCTGGCTGGATTAGCCTGAATTTCGAAGCTGGACGCCTTGTATCAGGGCACGGCTTCAGCCGTGCCGCCGACAGCGCACTTTCCGAGGGCTTTTAGCCCCTGCCCGCTTTCCCAGGGGCTGAAGCCATGTTCATCCCGCCCAGCTACAGCAGCCGCACCAGGTGCGTGGCGCCGTACGCCAGCAGCGCGCCGATCGCCGCCCCGGCCAGCACATCGCTCAGGAAGTGCATGCCCAGCAGGATGCGCGAAGCTGCCACGCTGATGGCACAGAACAGCAGCCCGATCCCCAGCTCGGGATAGAACGCCGCCAGCGAGAGCGATACGGCAAACGCCGTGATGGTGTGGCCGGAAGGGAAAGAAAACTGGTCGGGCGGCAGCAGATCGGCCCAGCAATGCGGCTCGGCGGGGCGCTTGCGGCGCGCCGTTTTCTTGAGCTTGAGGAAGAGTGCGATGCCGATGCCGGCCGCGAGAGCTGCCGTGCCCACGGCCACGAACCGTTGCTCGCCCCCGAAGAGCAGCAGCACCAGGCCCATCGCGTACCACAGCCAGCCATCTCCGCCGCGCGTGGCGCAGATCATCCACACGCGGATCCAGCGCGGCGCGGGCCAGCGGTTCACACGCAGCATCAACCTGTGGTCGCGAAGGGAAATGTACGTCCGCATCGCTTCTCCGGAGAACGTCATGCGGCCACCTCCGCGATGGGTGTGGCCCCGCAACCGGCTTCCCTGAGTGCCCGCAGCCGCAGGTAGCGCGCCATCCACCAGCGCGCAAACACGCTCTCTA
>Ga0187847_10000158_pt1 | contig 79990 bp, 66 predicted proteins | sample June2016WEW_4_10_FD_132458 | JGI IMG/M metagenome (GOLD analysis project Ga0187847, IMG submission 132458) | Peatland microbial communities from SPRUCE experiment site at the Marcell Experimental Forest, Minnesota, USA - June2016WEW_4_10 | ecosystem: Environmental > Terrestrial > Soil >...
AATTTGAACGTTCAACGTGCGCTGGGAAGCAACCTGGTAGCGCAAGTCGGCTTTGTGGGTTCGAACAGCCATCGGCTTGCCACATGGTATGAGGGAGATCCCATTACCGCTGCCGGACACGCGGCATGCCTTGCGGATACCTCTCCTGGGGGATGCGCGTCGAGCCCGTTTTTCGACCGCCACTATCCGCAATATATGACGCAGACCGCCAACGTGGATGGCATCCCCTATTACCTGACGATCGGCGATCAGAATAGCGAAGGACACTCGAACTACAACTCTTTCCAGGCCAGCCTGATCAAGGCTCCTTCCCACGGACTTCAATTCACCGTCGCCTATACCTACAGTCACTCGCTGGATGACGGATCGGGATACGAAGGTTCAACGGGTGCCAACAACCGCGTGAGGAACTACACGCCAGGCTTTACCTACCTTAACTATGGCGACTCGGACTTTGATGCGCGTCACCGTATCGTTGGCTCCTACGTGTACACCGTACCCGTTTTCGCAGTATTCAGGAGCAACGCAATCTTGCGCGAGACTCTCAGCGGATGGGGAATTGGTGGCGTAACTGCGCTCCAAAGCGGTTTCCCCATTGGAATTGAGATGGGCACCCAGCGCTCCTTCTGGTGCAGCGCAGATAGCTATTTCGGTTGCGCTGACAATCCGGAATACACTGGCGCGCCGATCAAGAAACTGAACATAAGGAGCTCTACCAACCAGTATTTCGACACCACGCCCTTCTCAGCTGAGACGATTGGCACCTTCGGCAATACGAGCCGCAACTTTTTCCACGGGCCCGGGTTCGATTACACAAACCTGCAGCTTTCAAAGAACATTCACTTCTCGCCAGACGCCGTCCGATATGTACAGCTTCGAGTGGAAGCTTTCAATGCTTTCAACCACGCAAACTTTGCAAATCCGGTGGGCAATTTCAGTAGCCCTCAGTTCGGAATTGTCACCAGCGTCATCCAGTCCGCGGAGCCGAATGCCGATCCGCAGCCTGGCCGCGCGGTGCAGCTCGTCGGCAAACTCTACTTCTAGACGGGTCGCAATGATGAAGGCTGAAGAGACTCCATCTATAACGGGGAAGTAATGCGAGGAATCACTCCAGGGTGATCCCTCGCATTTGTAGCAATCTCAGGCCGCGTTCTAGCCAACTGCACCTCACCTCAAAGCGTGAAGCAACGCCACAACCATTCGATTCACAGGCGTGTTGATCCCGTGCTTCTCGCCCCTGCGCACAATGACTCCGTTCCGCGCATCAATCTCCATCGGCCGTCCCGCCATTCGATCTGCGAGCATTGAGTTGATAGAATCTGCAGGCTGCGCTTGATAGCCATCAACAACCTGCTGGCCAACGTTGTCGTCTAGCAGTGCGCCCTCAGCGCGCCCCACCACAGCACATTCCGCAACAATATCCAAGGCGACTCTGGCAATCGTTTTATCGCGCAGCACGCCAGCCGGTTTCATGGTGAGCGCGGAAAGGGCGCCGGCTGAGTTCGTGCACAGCTTTCGCCAGGCCGCCGAAGTGAAGTCGTCGGTCAGTTCGATGCTTGCACGGCTGCCCGCAAGAATCTGCGCGAATTCTTCTCCGGGTGTTCCAGATTCCACTTGCATCTTGATAGCGCCGCGCTGTACAACCGTGCCGTCGTCCTGGCGTTCAACGGGACAGTCGATAATCACTGGAACAACCAGCTCCGGATTCACATCGTTAGCAAAGCGTTCGCGATGTTCCACACCGTTCTGCACCACGGCAACCGGGGCATCCTCTTTGCAAAGTGAGCGGAGCCAGACCGCCGCACTCCTGGCGTCGTAAGTCTTTGTTGCCACAAACACCCAATCCACGGGTTCAGCCAGTGCCGGATCGGTGAGATTCGTGGCCTTAACAACAACAACTCCGTCCGGCGTCTTTACTGTGAGGCCATTCATAGGTCGCCGGGTGCAAAGTGTAATCTCATGACGTTCGCTCACCTGAAGAAGCGCAGCTAGCACCCCTCCAATTGCCCCAACACCGACAACCGCAACCCGCGCCATTCCTGCCCTCCGCATAAATTCATATCCAATGAAAGTATTCATCGCCCACGATTGCCAACTCTCAAAACGCCCTCATCCCTTGGTGGATTCCCATTGACCTGAAGTGGCGGAGTGAAAGATGGCTTCAATTACGGCCATGTTCTCAATGGCGTCTTCAATGGATACGGGAACTTCAGTGTTGTTCAGAACCGCCCTGGAGAAGTCGTCCCCCTGCAGCGTGTATTGGTCGCAGGTTGGAAACGTTTCGGTTGTAATACCGCTTCCGGCAAGGTCGCCCGTTGAGTCAACGAAGAGACGGGTCGGTCGGTCGGGCGGAGCGTTGAAGGGGATCTCAAGCTCGATTCTGCTGCGCGTGCCGAGAAAGTGGATGCGCTGGTAAGGTGTTAACTGCGTGCTGCAGGTGAAGACCGCCTGTCCGCGGGCAAACTCGAGAATCGCCGAAGTAAGCCGATCGGTTTGCATTTTAGGGTCGCGATCGACACAGGCCACCACGCGGGTTGGCTCCTCGCCAAAGGCGTAGCGCGATGCGTGTACTAGGTAGCAGCCGATGTCCATCAGAGCCCCGCCGCCGCATTCCACCCGGTTGCGAATGTTGGACGGGTCGACATTGAAGTAACTGAAAAAGCCAACGATGGAGCGGAGTTCCCCAATGCGCTTCTCGTTGAGCAATTCACGCAGGCGGAGCCATTGCGGAAAGCTCCGGATCATAAACGCTTCGCCGATTTTGACTCGGGTACGCGCGCGGACAGCAAGCAGCGTCTCAGCTTCGGCAACAGTTAGGCTGAGAGGTTTCTCGCACAGCACATGCTTGCCCGCTTCCGCGGCTTTGATGGTCCAGGGTACATGCAATTGATTGGGAAGCGGGTTATAGACTGCGTCAATCGCCGGATCGGCTAGCAGCTCTTCATACGAGCCGTAAGCTGTGGGTATACCAAGTGCGCTCGCCGCCTCCCGAGCTTTCTTCAGATTCCGCGATGCGATGGCAGTGACAGAAGTCAGTTGCCCTCGCTGCATCGCGGGAATCACCTTCTTCAGACCGATGTTAGCGGTGCTTAGAACGCCCCAGCGAAGTTTGGTAGAAATATTGTTCGTCATAATGTGGAGTAGGTATCCTCAGGAGCACGCCGAATACTCAATCGGGTGCTCTCGTGTAATTATCATCCCGCCGGCTTCTGGTTGAAAAACGCATCGCAGCCAGGGATAGACTCAGGCAGCGTTCCGGTCTGCTCACTCGAGACTGGCTTAGGCCGGCTACGCAAAGGCCCCGCCAAGAACTGCGGGATAGGTTAAGATTCTGCGAAGAGGGATGTTCTTGACGCTGTGGAACTCATTTTTTATCGCCTTCACGGTGCTGCTGCCGCTGATCAACCCGCTGGGGTCAGCGCTGGTGTTTCTCCCCCTGGTTGGCGATGCACCGCCAAAGGTCTTTCACTCGCTTGCGCGCAGAATCGCGATCAATAACATCATCTTTCTTACGGTCATCGAACTGCTAGGCGCTGCCATCCTGAACTTCTTCGGGATTTCTCTTCCGATTGTTCAGCTCTCCGGCGGCATTGTGATTGCAGCCATGGGCTGGTCGGTACTGAACGAACGAAACGCCGCCGCCCAGTCAAGTCATAAACAGGAAGAAACCGACGCACGCGATGAATCCCGAGCAGTCTATCTGGAGCAGCAGGTCTTCTATCCTTTTACTTTCCCGATCACATCTGGGCCCGGAACGCTGGTAGCCTTGTTGACGCTCACCGCGCGCGTTTCCACCAAGGTTATCTCCAAGGATGTTCTTTCCCATCTCGGGGTATTTCTGGCAATCGTGGCTCTCAGCGTACTGGTGTATTTTTGTTATGCCTATGCGCCCAAGATCACCAAGGCCATTCCTCCGTCGACGGCGCATGGGATTCTGCGTGTGGTTGCCTTCATCCTGTTGTGCATTGGCGTGCAGATTGCGTGGAATGGGCTCGCCGTGCTTCTGGCGGGCGTAATCCGGCCATAGCGCGCCAGCCTGTCCGCCTACCACGTTTGGACCATGCGTATAGCACCCACTGATCGGCGGATGAAGTTGAAGTGGTATTCCCATTGCACGTGAACCGGGCCCATCATTCCCGTGTGTAAAGGCTCCTGCGAGCCGTACTCGGAGAGTTCCGATGGGTGCCACAGCCACAATCCGTACGGAAATTTATGCCGGTCCCGTCGCCGCACCCTCCGCGTCCGAGTCCGCCTTCTTCGCGGAGGAACCGGAGTGCGTTTTCGCATCCCGCGCCAAGCCGCAGCGCTGGGCGACCGGACTCGTCATCGCAGCTTGCCTTGGAACTGCGGTGGCAATTAGCCTCTATTGCCTGTGGCAGGTCTGCAACATCCTCTGGCTCGCAAGCTGAAAGCCGCCTTATGGTCCTTTCAGAAACGCACACTGAACTCCGAATACCACGATCGCAAAACGTTCAGTTAGCCTTCTTGAAATCGAAGGCAGCCAGATTCATTTGACCTTCAGTGAGGATGTGAACCGTGAGCACGTTCTTGCCGGCAGGGAGATGGAGCTTGGTCAAGGCAGGCGCCATATTCCAGTGATGCCACTGGCGCCAGGCAAGTAGATCCGCGGCGTCGTAGGTTGACATGATGGTGAGCGGACCCGTTGCGGGCTCCCCATTAACGTCCAGCGAGATGGCGCCACCGCGGTTGGAAGTGTAGAGCAGGTCGGCGACATAATCGCCGGCCTCGGCCACTTGGACGGTCATATTGAACCACTCGCCGGGCACGGTCCAGCCTACATAGAGAAGATTCACAGGCGGAACAACCTTGTCATAGGGATTGTCATCGATTTTGGGATCGAGATTGAACTTTGTGTACGAGGTATCGACGCCCTCGTTCATCCGGAACTCATTCAGATAGGTTCCGTTGGCGGGGTTCAGAGCGCCGCTACCGTTGTTTTTGGCGTCGGAGTCGTGATAGGCGACGCCTTCACCTCCCAGGTCGTAGTATGCGGGGAAGACTTTGCCCGGAATGGCTTGAGGGCCACCCCGATGTTGCGCGTCGTGATAGGGAGTGCCCCTGTAGTGGGCGAGGAAATCGGATTGAGAAGCAGCGAGGACGGAGGCGGCGAAGATTACAGTGAGGATCGGAAGCAAGCGTTTCATAGGGAGACAGCTTACAGCTTGCACCCTGCGGCCGTCTGGGGCGATAAACTGATTATTTGGAGAAAGACTACATGGCAGGGAAGTTGGAGTTGATGTTAGGGCCGATGAGGAGCAACAAGACGGCGGAGTTGCTGCGCCGCGCGGACATGCGGCGCCAGTATGCTGGGCAGTATGTGATGGTGCTGAAGCCCAGCGACGATACTAAGGGTGGCCCGGGCGTGGTCGAGAGCCGGAATCCGCGGGGACACGTGAAGATGGATGCCCTGGACTTCAAGTCGAACGACCCATGGGAAGTTCTTCCTGCGATCAAGGCCAGAGAAAAGGAAATCGGAAAGCGTGTGGAGTGCATTGCGATTGATGAGGGCCAGTTTGTAGACGGGCTCTTCGCTTTCACCCACTGGCTGCTGGATGCCAACCACGATGTGCTGGTGGCCGGGCTCGACCTGGATTTTCGCGCAATTCCTTTTGGGGAGATGCTGAATCTTTCGTGGTTCGTAACCGCCTACGGTGGCAGCGTCACGGAATGCATTGCCTATTGCGCCTGCGGAAGCCGGGCTTTCTATTCGCAGCGGCTGATCGAAGGGCAACCCGCGCCTTATGACAGCCCGATCAAGATGCCGGGGGACTCGTACGAGCCACGCTGCGCCGAGCACTTTGTCTTGCCGGGAAAGCCGCACTGAAGAGGTTCGCGACGGACCAGTGCCGGTGAACCATAGATAGAAATATCCCGGGGCCAGAAGTGGATCCCGGGGCACCTGCCAATGTACTACTGTTGAACTAGGCCATTCTGTTTTGAGTAGTCCTCACAATTCGAATGCGGCGAGCAACGCGAAATTGCTGACGGAGTTGTTGCGCTCGGCCTTTGGTTTTTCCAGTTTTCGCGCGAATCAACTGGCAGTGTGCGAAGCGGCCTTCGCCGGGCGCGATCTGCTGCTTGTGATGCCCACGGGGGCAGGGAAGTCGCTCTGCTACCAGTTGCCGGCAATTGCGCGGGGCGGAACGGCCCTGGTCATCTCTCCATTGATTGCCCTGATGGAAGACCAGGCTGCGAAGCTCTCATCGCTGGGACTGCGCGTGGCGCGGATTCACTCCGGACTTGAGCGCGGCGTGGCGCGGCAGGCTTGCGTGGACTATCTGAATGGCAGCCTGCAGTTCCTGTTCGTTGCGCCGGAGCGGCTGCGCGTGCCGGGGTTCCCGGAGATGCTGGCCAAGAAAAGGATCGCGCTGATTGCGATCGATGAGGCGCATTGCATTTCGCAGTGGGGGCACGACTTCCGGCCGGATTACAGGATGCTAGGTCAGTGGCTGCCGGGGCTGCGCGCAGGCACAACAGATCAGGATGCAGCACCGGTGCTGGCGCTGACGGCGACGGCTACGCCCGCCGTGCAGGCGGACATCATCGCGCAACTGGGCATGTTGGACCCGAAGCTTTTCATTCATGGATTCCGGCGAGAGAATCTGGCAATTGAGGTGGTGGAGCTTTCAGTGCCGGAGCGAGCGGAGGCAATTTGTGGACTGCTTGCTGATCCCGCCCGCCGACCGGCGATTGTCTACGCGACTTCCAGAAAAAATGCGGAGAAGCTCGCCGAAGAGCTGTCGCAAGTTAAATCGGGGCGTCGTGTCCGAGCAGAGGCTTACCATGCAGGGCTGGATGCGGAAACGCGCGAGCGTGTGCAGACGGCCTTTCAAGCGGGCGAGCTCGAGGTTGTGGTTGCGACCATCGCGTTCGGCATGGGGATCGACAAGGCGGATATTCGGACCGTGATCCATGCCGGCTTGCCAGCGACGCTGGAGGGTTTCTACCAGGAGATCGGCAGGGCGGGGCGCGACGGGGCGAAGAGCCGTACTTATCTCATGCATAGCTATGCAGACCAGAGGACGCACGACTTCTTTTTGAATCGCGACTATCCGCCGGTGGGCCATCTGGAGCAGGTGTTTCGCGCGTTGAGCGATGAGGGGCGGGCAGTGGAAGATTTGCGGGCCGCATCGCGACTGAGCGAAGAGGAGTTCGACAAGGCGTTGGAGAAGCTGGAGATTCATGGCGGAGCGCGCATGGATTTTGGTGGCAACGTCACGGTGGGCGGAACGGCCTGGAAAAAGACGTATGCCGTGCAGGCGCAGTTCAGAGCAGAGCAGTTTGAGAAGGTGCTGAAATTCACCGCGCAGAACGAGTGCCGGATGTCCGCACTGGTAAGGCACTTTGGCGATGTGGAAGATGCGAGCCAGGCCTGTCGCGTGTGTGATGTGTGCGATCCCGCGGGAGCAGTACTGCGGCAGTTCAGAAGAGCAACTGCTTCGGAGCGCGCGCTGGCGTTGGCAATTGTGGATGAGCTGCGCGGAGTGGAATACAAAGCGGCAGGAACGCTGCAGCGGGGCGTCGATCCCGCGGCGCGGCTGAGCCGTGGCGAATGGAACGGGCTTCTGGGTGCTCTGTCGCAAGCAGGACTGGTTGCGATGGAAGAGGCCGAGTACGAAAAAGATGGTGAGGTGCGACGGTACCGCAAAGTGAAGCTCACAGATGCAGCGCGCGAATTGCGATCGGGCTGGGCCAACGAGCTTTTGTTCAGTGATGGAGTAGTGGAGGAATTTGGCGCGCGCGGTGAGGGGACAGCGCGCGGTGCAAAAGGGAAGTCTGCCTACGTGAAGGCTGTCTCAGCGAAGAATGGACATGTGAAGGTTGCAGATGCTCCAGTGTGGCTTACCGCGGAGGGAGAGGCGGTAGGCGCGCGGCTGCGGGCATGGCGGGCCGCAGAGGCGAAAAGACTGGGAGTTCCAGCGTATGTGTTGCTCCATGACAGGTCGCTCACTGCTTTGGCCGGAACGCGGCCTGCGAACATGAGGGAGCTGTTGGCGATTGACGGAATTGGCCCGGCAAAGGCAGAGAAATTCGGTGCCGCAATTTTGGAAATCTGCGCGAGCGCAACGGGCGAACCGAAGCGATGAATCAAGCTAGCCTGCACAAAGCTGTTTTGGTTCGTCGAAGATAAACGCATAAATGTCAGCTTGAATAGACGTGATTGCTGTGAAAAAGCAGTACATATAGTGACAAATGAATTACATCCTCACCCTGAATCTTCAAACTCCTTTAACAGTTTCCTAAGCGTGGAAAGGTCACACTAGACCCGGCGCAGCGTCGGTCGTGCTGCGCCCTGCCTGCAAGTCGAAACAACGAACGATACAACAAAAACTCTGAGGAGAATATGAATCAACCTTTCTGGAGGAATATCGCTCGGTGCGGTGTGTCCGCGCTTGGCATTCTACTGTGGTTCAACTTACTAGGAGCAGCCCAGCAGACATTGGGTGGCATTGTCGGCACAGTAACGGATAGCAGCGGCGCTGTGGTGCCGGCTGCGAATGCGGAACTTGTAAGCACTACAACCGGCTTGAAGCGTACGCTGGTGGTCAAGTCCAACGGCGAATTCGCGTTCAGCGATCTTCCCGCTGGGAACTATACAGTCACGTTCAAGCACGATGGTTTTGATACGGCCACGTATGACCATGTTCTGGTGCAGGCCGACCGCAAGGTCACGTTGAATGTACAGATGAAAGTCGGTTCGGTTGCCACCTCGATTGAGGTCACCGTCGGTAATTCACTGGATACCGTGGATACGACAAACGGCAATGTAATGGAATCCGCCCAAATCGAAAACACGCCTCTCGGAACCGGTAGCTTTACACAGTTAGCCACGCTCGCGCCCGGTGTGAGCGCCGACCTGCTGTCCGGCACAGGCACCAATGAGGGACTGGGCAACCAGAATATCTGGGCCAACGGCCAGCGCTCATCGAGCAATACGTTCACGTTCAATAGCGTGATGTCGAACAATCTATTCAATGGCAACTCATCCAGCAACGTCGCCGCCAGCCGCGCGGTGCTCAATACAGGCGAGTCGTTCCAGAGCAATGGCAGCATCGGTACCAACACATCGATTTATGACGCGATCGGTCAGGCTCTGCCAACTCCGCCACAGCAGACTATTGCAGAAATGCGCGTGGACACATCAATGTTCGATGCGTCCGAAGGCGCAACCGCCGGGGCGCACCTCGACGTGACCACAAAATCTGGAACGAATGAGTACCACGGTTCCATCTATGGCTTGCTTGAATCCGGCAGGACCGACGCTGATCCATTCTTCAACCGGCAGATTGGATTGCCAACGCCCGATCTGCATCGCTATTGGGCGGGCGCAGAGTTGGGTGGACCGGTTCTTAAGAAACAGAAGCTGTTCTTCTACACGTCCTATCAGTACACCCGGGTGCGCGACCAGTTTAAGTCGATGACCAGCTACTACGTGCCCACGGGACTTACCGATGACCGCAGTCTCTCCGGCCTGGAAGCTTTTGCTTCACTGCCGGCAAAGACTGATCAAGGAGGTGGGCTTGCTCCGGGTACTCAGCTCGACCCGGTGGCCGTGGCTCTTCTGCAGGCCAAGGTCTCGCCGACCCAATACCTGATCTCATCCCCCTTGAACCCAAAATCAGGCGGAGCCAACGTCAATTTCTTTGGGCCTGCGTCCAAGTTCAATGCTGCCCAGGCAAACGGCAATTTGGATTATCACCTTTCGGACAGTGATGTAATCTCCACGAAGTACTACTACCAGCACGACCCGACCGAAAGCCCTTTTTCCAGCGGACCTCTGCTTGGTTTCCCGCAGGCATTTCAGTCTGGTAGCCAGGTATTCTCCCTGGAAAACAATCACATCTTCTCCCCAAAAATAACCTGGGATCAGAAATTCGGTTTTCTGCGCGAAACGGCTGCGTCTCTAACCTCGCAACCGTTTGGTCCCTCCAATATTGACGGCTCCGGTGCATCCATCAACCTCTTTGGCAGCACGCTGCTACCAGGTATTACAGTAGGAGGTTTCGGTGCCAAGACTCTGGACATCGGGCCAACATCGAACTTCTCCAACACCGGCTTCGCACAAAACACATTTGAAGGAACCACCAACCTCAACTGGGTGCTGGGCAATCACACACTCTCCTTCGGCGCCAACTACGACTTTACGCAATTGAACATTCTGAATCGCGCCAACCAGGTGGCGTCACTCGCTTTCACAAGCCTTGGAAATTTCATCAAGCAGGGCGGTGGTGTGCGGACGGGCGGCCATACGGTCTACTATCAGGGCGCCAGCAACCGCTACTACCGCGCTCCCCAGGTTGGTGGCTATGCGCAGGACCATTGGCGCGTTACCAGCAAACTGAACGTGACTGCCGGTGTCCGCTATGACGACGACGGCGGTCTCTATGAGAAGTATGGCAATCTCGTCAACTTCGATCCAACTCAATACTCCTATAACGCCAGCACGGACACGATTGCTAACGCGGGCCTGATTGTGGCAGGGAATAACAAGCTTTACCACACGCCGGGTGCAAGTAACTCCACTCTGAAGAATGGCCAGTGGGGCGTTGCTCCTCGCCTTGGAGTGGCATACAGCCTCCGGCCCGACCTGGTCCTTCGTCTCGGGGTCGGTCTCTACTATGATCGCGGGGAGTTCTTTACGGAGTTTTCTCCCAGCGCTGGCGGTGGCTTCAACGGACCGTTCGGCGTTACGCTGCAACCGCCGTTTGTTCAACCAGTGAATGCCGTTTCTTCCGGCACACTGGATAACCCCTTCGGCACAACCGCTCCAGTGATCGACACTAACCCAGCCGACTTCATTAGCAATCTCCCCAATATGACCGCGCTCATCAATGGCGGTCAGCCCTACTTGTTTGGCGCCTATGGCCTGAATAACAAGCTTCCATTTACTGAGAATTGGAGCTTCGACGTGCAGTGGAAGGCGCGTCCGGATATTACCGCCACAGTCGGCTATTCGGGTAACCATTCTGAGCGACAGACCATCCCGGTTCCCTTCAACCAGCCACAGATCGCCACGCCCCAGGCACCGCTTTACGCCAACGGCATGTATCCCCAGACTGCATCCTACGGATACCAGATTGGTAACGACGAACCGTATAACACGTATACGGGAGGCAATACTGATTTGCGCACGCCGTACATCGGCTACAATCCCAACTCGGTTTCGTGGAATACCGTCGGAATTGCAAACTACGATGCCCTGCTCGCCTCGGTTCACAAGACAGTCAGCCATGGTCTGGATATGTATGTTGCTTATACCTACTCCCATTCACTGGACGACAGTAGCGATTTCGGCATCTTTTACAACGGCAACGATCCACGAAATTTGCGTCAGGGATATGCTTCTTCGGACTTCGATCAGACTCACACCATTGCCATCAGCTTCAGCTACGCGCTCCCCAAATTCAACACCGGCTATAAGGCTATGAACGTGCTCGCGAACGGTTGGGGTATGAATGGATACTCCGTTCTTCAAAGCGGGCAGCCATATAACGTTTACGACTTCAGCGGCACGGTTGGAAGTATCTTCTTCTCGTCGAGCGATTACCTCACCAACCCGGTTTTACCGCTGGCGCCTGGAGTGACGCCGAAGCAAGCCCTGACCGGCCATAGCGGGGCTTTCGGCGCTTCCGATGCGGCATTCAACCCGACCTCCTTTGCGTATCCGACATTGGCTCCAGGCACGGACGGAGTACCCGCCGATGACCCGTACGAGTCGGGTTTCGCTAGCGGAGGTCGCAATATCTTCCGCAGTGCATTCCAGAAGAGCGCTAACATCGCCTTTGTCAAACAGACGAAGATATACGAAAGAACCAATCTCCGTCTTTCTGCGGAATTCCTCAATATCACCAACACACCGAGCTTTGACACTCCGGGAAATAACTTTGACGGCGCGCCAAATTTCGGTCCTCCTTATATACCGATCGGGCCGGGGGCTGATCCATCCACCTTCTCCAGTCAGGGTGTCGGTGTCATAACCAATCCAATCGGTGGAGCGCGTCAACTTCAGTTCACCGGCATTCTCAGCTTTTAACCGGCTCTGGAAGCCTTCGCGTGGTAACCGCGGACTTCCAATTTCTTACTGAAACCGCTCGTCAAGAGGAAAAAAGTAATCAGGGGCCCTTTCGAGGGCACCTGATTACTTTTCTCAGAAAGAAAAATTTACGGCAGGGGTGGCCTAATCCGAGCTAATCATAATCATCTCAGGCAGGTACAGGAAAGTGCCGATGACGGTGGAATCTAGGCAGGCGAGTTTAAATAATTTCCATAGCATCAAAACAAACATTTGGAGTTTGAAGAATTTAGTTACCGAAGTGCGTTACCTCACTGCATTCTACTGATACATTATTTTCAATTGTCATTACCAACTACTTGCCTTTAATGGCCGTACCTGTTTCGCCTGATTTGCTTGGTTCACGAGGTGTGTCTCATGGCTTGCCCGAAGTGCCAATCTGGTTCCACTACCACTGTCCCTGCGGAGATTCGCCTTTATCGCGATCGCCCGCGCGTGCTCAGCCATCCGCCCATGACGCCTTCTCCGGATATAGTGATATGCCTGGATTGCGGTTGGTCGGAATTCTCCGTTCCTCGCTCATGGCTCTCCGCCGGGTGGTTGCGTCCTTTGCGGCCCCAGGCAGTTCCTAATAATGGCCCGACAATCGTGCGTGCGGACCAGACCGCAATGGCAGGTTAGCGCGTCATTCCATATGGCTTGCGGGCACCATGATTTCCCAGGCCACGCATACTGATCGGCAGTCGAACAGCCACGATCTGTAAAGCAATTCTCTGTGCGCAAAAAGCCCCCAAGCCGAAGCTGGGGGCTTTTTGTTGTTGCCCTCGTTCTTGCGCCGTGGGCACATCTGCCGCCCGGCAGGCCGCTATGCGGGATCGCATGATGGCGCCCGCGAACGAGGAAAAAACACCGTACAAATAGAATGGGGTGCAAGAAAAGGCCTCCAGATCAAACTGGAGGCCTTTTCTGTTGCTTTTGTCCTTGCGCCGAAAGCGCGCCTGCCTGGATGGCAAATCCTAGTACATGCCGTCCATGCCGCCGCCGTGGCCGCCGCCTGCCGGAGCAGCCTTGGGCTCGGGAATTTCGACCACCAGAGCTTCCGTGGTCAGCAGAAGTCCGGCGATGGAAGCCGCGTTTTGGAGCGCTGTGCGGGTTACCTTGGTGGGATCGATGACGCCGGCCTTGACCAGGTCCTCGTACTTGCCTGTGGCAGCGTTGTAGCCGAAGTGCGGTTCCTTCGATTCCAGAACCTTGGCAACAACCACAGCACCTTCTTCGCCGGCATTGTCGACGATCTGGCGGAGTGGCTCTTCGAGCGAGCGCCGAACAATCTGTGCGCCAATCTTCTCGTCGCCTTCCAGGCCCTTGATAAGGGCGTCAACCGCGGGGATAGCGCGCACAAGAGCCACGCCGCCTCCGGGTACGATGCCTTCCTCGACGGCCGCACGAGTTGCGTGCAACGCATCTTCAACGCGAGCCTTCTTCTCCTTCAGCTCGGTCTCGGTCGCAGCACCCACCTTGATAATGGCAACCCCGCCCACCAGCTTCGCGAGACGCTCCTGGAGTTTCTCCTTGTCATAGTCGGAGGTGGTCTTCTCGATCTGCGAACGGATTTCCTTCACGCGGCCCTCAATGTCAGAGGACTTGCCGGAGCCGTCCACGATGGTGGTGTTGTCCTTGTCGATCGTGATGCGCTTTGCCTTGCCGAGATCTTCGAGCTTCACGCCTTCAAGTTTAATCCCCAGATCCTCGGTAATGGCCTTGCCGCCGGTGAGGACGGCAATGTCGCCCAGGATGGACTTGCGGCGATCGCCGAAGCCGGGAGCCTTGACGGCAGCCACATTCAAGGTGCCGCGTAGCTTGTTGACGACGAGGGTGGCCAATGCTTCGCCCTCCACGTCCTCAGCAATGATCAGGAGGGGCTTGCCGCCGCGGGCAACCTGCTCCAGCAGAGGCAGCAGATCTTTCATCGCGCTGATCTTCTTCTCGTAGATCAGGATGTAGGGCTCTTCGAGAACAACTTCCAGGCGCTCTGCATCGGTAACGAAGTAGGGGCTGAGGTAGCCGCGATCAAACTGCATGCCGTCCACAGTCTCAAGACCGGTGTGCATGGTCTTCGACTCTTCGATGGTGATCACGCCATCCTTGCCGACAACCTTGACGGCATGGGCAATGATGTCACCGATCTCCTGGTCACCGTTGGCCGAGATGGCGCCCACCTGGGCAACCGAACCCTCGTCAACCGGCTTGGAGAGCTTGCCGAGAGCGCCGCCCTCGGTCCACTTGCCGTCCTTGTCGCGAGTGCCGATGATGGTCGTGACGGCCTTGTCGATGCCGCGCTTGAGAGCAGTGGGGTTTGCACCGGCAGCAACAGTCTTCACACCTTCGCGGAAGATGGATTGCGCAAGTACGGTTGCGGTCGTGGTGCCGTCGCCGGCCACGTCGCTGGTCTTGGAAGCGACTTCACGGACGAGTTGCGCACCAACGTTTTCCATCGGGTCCTTGAGGTCAATTTCCTTGGCGACAGTAACGCCGTCCTTGGTGATGGTGGGGGAGCCGAACTTCTTCTCGATAACCACATTGCGACCCTTGGGGCCGAGCGTTGCCTTGACGGCGTCCGCCAGCGTGTTCACGCCGCGCAGAATCGCCTGACGGGAATCTTCACCGTGTAGAATTTGCTTTGCCATTTGTGTTTCTCTCCTTGGAACAGTTGTCAGTTATCAGATATCAGTTGGTCGGTCGTCAGTCATCATTATTGAGTTGCCAGCCCGCCTTACACATCAAACGGTCCTTACTGACAACTGAAACTGATCACTGACAACTCATGAACTACTTCTTCACGATGCCGAGTACTTCTTCTTCGCGCATGATCAGAAACTCTTCACCGTCGAGCTTGATCTCGGTGCCGGAGTACTTGCCGAAAAGAACGTTGTCGCCAGCCTTCACGTCGAGCGGGAAGGTCTTGCCTTCGTCGTTGGACTTGCCCTTGCCGACTGCGATGACTTGGCCTTCTTGTGGCTTTTCCTTGGCGCTGTCGGGAATGATGATGCCGCCGCGGATGGTTTCGCCCTCTTCCAAACGGCGGACGAGGATGCGGTCATGAAGCGGAGTGAACGTGGTTTTTACCTGAGTTGCTGCCATTGCGTTGCTTCTCCTTCACACGCGGCGGGGTTGAGCCCCGGCTGCGGGTTTTGAGTGGGGTTTTGGAAAGAAAGCCTCAGAAGCGATGGGGCGCTGCTCCAGAAGTTCAAGCGATGGATCGGTTTAAGCAATTCCATCAGCAGTGTGCTAGCACTCTCGCCTTCCAATTGCTAACGATAGGCAAGCGAACATATAGATGTCAAGCCCCATTTCGCAAAAATATGAGCGATTCACACTCATGTAATGATATTGGACGGTTGGCAGGCCGCGAACCCTCCAGCCAGACTAACGAACCAAAGCCCTCGCCAACAAATCCACGGCCCCGTGCGAACGTTTTCCCAATTCCAGGCTCTTTACCAGTAGTAAAGCCAAATTCGATCTTGGTCCCGATGCCGGGAAACCCTGTGCCAGATAGACCGGGCGGAGCCGCAATTGGGAATGGCGCGTTTGCAATGTTCGTCGGCATTGGGATCATTCGGTTTGGATGACTTCATCTCAAGCGCTTCACAACTGGCCCTTGGCCAAGTCAGGAAGGAACGATCATGCGCCGTACCGCTTTCCATTTTCTAACCGGGTTAGCAGTGTGTCTGTTGTTTTCCGCAGTCGCTCAGGCAAGGACTTACAAAGCCGCGGACTTTCCACTGCGCGTACACATCTTTCAGCACAGCTCACATTCGCATTACGAGAACCATTCCCTGGAGGGAGTGGACGGCGAGGGGCGGGCCAATCTCTATGAGAATGGAGAGCCGCGGGGTTTCGACTATAGCTACCACTGCGCAAACCGTGTGATGAACTCCGTAGGGTACGAGACCTATATGGCGCGCTGGAAGAAGCCGGGCAGACTTGAGCTTCTGCTGCCGGCCATGGGAGACACCTGCGAACTCAAGGTGGATCTGAAGGAAGATGCCTACTACAAACACGACAAGGTGGTGAGGGAACAGCCGGCGGCGAAGTTCAAAGCGTGGATGATAGAGCACCAGTACGATCCAGAACACGGCAAGAATGAGCCTGTAGGTGTGCAGCAGGAGCCAGTTGATCCGGGAGATACGCAGTAGGCGGGACACCCAGATCTCCTTTGCAACGCGGGATCTGGGACTCTCTTCTAAAACGCCCGTGAATCCCCATGTCCTGGATTTTCCGGGCGAGGCCACTCCGAATGGTGGGTCTGTCAATCAGTGCAGTGGTCCGAGGGTTTCTCAACTTTACGCCTTCGGAATCCATTCAGGAACACTTTCCCTCCGACCAGAAACCACGCAATAGAAAACACACCGACCATGACGGAATGTCTCTCAAATGCTGCATCCAACCAAGCAGTGCCGCCCAAAATGAAGAAGACCCCGAACACCCAGGCGGCAATACGCTGGACAGAAGAAGCATCGGGAGAGCCTTTCCATAAGAACGCATCCACGCTTCGGCTATTCCTGATCGTGTCTGGCCACACAGTGCTCCTCTGTTTGGCTCTGACTTCTTCAATGGCCTGATCCTGCTTAGTACTCATTCGCGCTCCGCATGATTCTCTATGCCACGAGTCTTCTGCAATGCAACCTATTCTCAATGTTGGCAGGAAGGACGCGCGGACGGAGTTCCGGTCGTATCGTCGCGTAACCGGAACTTATCTTCAAGTAACAATGCCGCCGCAGAGGATACGTCTTTGCCTGATGGGAGCCTGACAGGAGATCGGAAACGCTTTGGGGCGCATTGGGCGAGAAAGCGTTATGGCTACTTTTTGGGTAATGCCCCATCGGGGTTAGTTTTGGTAGGTGCGGAGAATGACAGGGGCGAAGGCACAACGTCTAAGCAGTTGGCTGGCCTGAAGGACAACGCGGTAGAATGATCTCCATGGTTTCTCGCTCCATCCTTCGTTTAGTAGTCGTCGTGGCCGGGTTCGGCTTGGTCGTCAGCTCACTCACAGCCGGCGGGCAGGACGCCCCTTCAAAGCGTGGCCGCAAATACAAGGCGCCACCGGCCACCGCACGCGTTGAGGTCACGATTCTGAAAGACGTGAATGGAAAGCCGATTGAGAATGCCGCGGTTGTCTTTCACCCCATGGAGGGCGATAAGGACACAGGCAACATGGAGCTGAAGACCAACGAAGACGGCAAGATGATGATCGACGTGTTGCCCATTGGCAGCACGGTGCGGCTACAGGTGATCGCTCCCGGTTTTCAAACATACGGTGAGGACTACAAGATCGAGAAGGCCGATATGGCCGTTGAAGTCCGGATGAAGCGTCCGGGCGAGCAGTATTCGATCTATAAACTGCACCCCGCTAAGGAAGTTGTGGGCGGCAAGGACGCAACTCCCACACCTGACAAGGATGCGGCTCCGGCCACCACGCCCGCACCGGCGAAGCCCTCCCCGCAACCCAACACTCAAGCCAGCCAACCACAGCCGAATTGAATTGTCACTCCGGTTCTCAGGGTCAATCAGCGCCTAGAGTTAGTGCTCGAATGGGCGGAGGTGGTGGATTGAAGGCTGATCCTAGAGACCGTCCGAATCGCCTTGGTACTATTTGGCTCTCTACAACTCTTGGCTGAATATCGATGAGTTGTCGTTGTGCGTTTTTGGTTTTGCTGCGAACGCTTGCATTCTCTACATCCTTGGCGCGCTGATTGGGAAGTTCCAGCGTCGGCGCTTGTGGTGATGAATGGGACGTTGCAGCATTCCGCTGTTTACATACTCAGGCCATGGGACGGCCACGTTCAAAGCAGGGCGATGCCAGATCAAATCCTCAGCGGCAAAGCAGCACTGGTAACCGGGGGCGCGCGGCGCATTGGTCGCGCGATCGCTTTGGCTTTGGCGCGCGCAGGCGCAGATGTCGCCATTACTTACCGGAAATCCCCCATCGACTCATCGCAGACGCTTGAGGGGATTAAGTCTCTAGGCTGTCGGGCCCTGGCGGTGGAGTGTGACGTGCGCTCTGAAGACTCCGTTCGTTCGGCCATTCATGCAGTCACATCGATATTCGGCCGGCTCGATGTGCTGGTGAACAACGCGGCCGTCTTCGAGACGGCTCCGCTTGAGAGTATCAGCTTGGAGCAATGGGACGCAGTCTTCGAGACCAACGCGCGCGGGCCGTTTCTGGTAACCCGGGAAGCGTTGCCATTTCTCCGCAAAGCTCAGGGAAGGGTTGTGAACATTGGCAGCTTGGGTGGAATCCATCCGTGGGCCGGGCATTCGCACTACTGCAGTTCAAAGGCTGCGGTGCACATGCTGACGCAGGCCATGGCCAAGGCCTTCGCTCCCGAGGTGAGCGTGAACTGCGTAGCCCCGGGCTGGATTGAAATGCCCGATTTGGCCGACCCGAAAGATGGCGCGGCAGAGATCGCGGAAAGATTTGCAGCACGCACGCCGGTGCGGCGCAATGGAACCGCGGAGGACGTGGCCGAGGCAGTGTTGTTCTTTGCCGCCGGCTCCAGCTTTGTCACCGGCCAGATCCTGACTGTGGATGGCGGACTGGGGCTCTAAAACAGGTTGCACAAATAGATTTGTAACAGCGCGCGACCGGAAACCCGCACTTTCTGAGCCGGATCGCGGGCCAATAAAGCCAATGAAATCAGCCGAATGTTAGCCCCTCGAGGCATTTCTCATTGACTGGACCGTATTTCTGCAACCGGCGCCATTCAAACGGCGATTTGGTATACCCGTGAGTTGAGCGTTGGCTACCACCAGGCGGCCTTCGGGGATCTTACATGCGCATAAATGCACAATCGACGTGCGTTTCGTGTGCGCTTTACGCTCAATTAAGCGCAATTAGGCGTCAATAACGAGCAAATATGGCTTGTTTTGCGTTTCTCATCTCACTTTTTCATGCACATCTATGCACGCTCTCCATTGGCTGCAACCACACTCCCGCAGGGCTGTGTTTATCAGTCTCGGAGATCGCTCATTCCGGACCGCCGCCATCGCTGTGATGCAGCCCGTCACAAGAATCCGGCTCGACGGGGCAGCCACGGTTATACTGGCTCGTAAACGGAATCCCGAAACAAAGCTACCGAACAAAACCAATGTGATTAAGCGTCCGTAGCAGGAGCCTCGCCTTCTTGGCGCAAACGGCGACTCAAAGCCACACATTGTCGAATCGACAAAGAGATTCGCTGAAGAGTTGAAGCGGAGGGAAGTCATGCCGGTCCAGCACGCCCTGAGATGTTTCTTGGTTGGTGCAGCCGTTGCCTGCGCAGTGTCAGTACCCGTTGCGGCGCAATCCAATCCACCTGGATACAACCAACCGCCGAAATACATTCTGGATGTCATGCACGCGCCTTCGCCGCCGGTCCCCGCGGTCAGCCCGACCGAGGACACGATCCTCCTTGTATCCTGGCAGGACTATCCGCCCATTTCCCGCGTGGCAACACCTTTCCTGCGCCTTGCCGGCGTGCGCGTGGAGCCGAAGAATCACAGCAAGCACGACACTCCAGGCGGCTACGGCATCACGCCCTGCGCCACAAACTTCGAGTTGGTGCGCGTCGCCGATAGCGCACGAATTCCTGTCACGTTTCCTCAGGGCGGGTGCCCCGGCCAGCCTGTCTGGGCCGCTGATGGCAAGCGATTCGCGTTTGTGAATATCGCACCCGAGGCCGTGGAACTCTGGATCGGCGACGCAAAAACCGGCGAAGCTCATCAGATACCGGGAGTGCGTCTCAACCCGATGTTCCGCGACGAGATGCAATGGATGCCGGATCAGAAAACCCTCCTGGTCAAGTTAGTGCCTGCCGAAATGGGACCGCCGCCGCCCGAACCGATCATTCCCATCGGTCCCAGCATTCAGGAGACCGGCGGCGAAAAAGGCCAGAGCAGTACCTATGAGAATCGCGACACGCTCGGCAACAAGCACGACGAAGATCTCTTCGATTACTTCGCAATCTCGCAGCTCGCTATTGTGGATGCGACTACCGAGGCGATTACTCCTATAGGAAAGCTCGGCAATTTCGACTCGGTGGATCCCGCGCCGGATGGCCGCCACATCCTCGTCGCAGCAATCCACAAGCCCTACTCGTACGTCACCACATACGACCACTTTCCCCGCGAAGTCGAGGTCTGGGATTTATCCGATGGTTCGCACATTCAATCTCGTACCATCGCCTCACTGCCTCTGGCAGACCGTGTACCCATTGATGGAGTACCGACGGGACCGCGCGAATTCTCCTGGCGCGCCACTGATCCGGCGACCCTCGTTTGGGCTGAAGCGCTCGATGGCGGCGACTGGAATGTGACCGTTCCGAATCGCGACAAAATCATGTCGTTAAAGGCGCCGTTCGACTCGACAGCCGCGGAGATCGCGAGAACTGAACAGCGATATTTAGGATTCGTATGGGGCAACACGCCGAGAATTGCTCTGATGTACGAGTGGAATCACAACCGGCATTGGAGGCGGAGCTTCATCGTCAATGTCGATAATCCTCAACAGAAGCCGCGCCTACTCTGGGATCTCTCCACGGACGAGAAGTATATGAACCCCGGCAATCCGGTGACGCGTGAGCTCGCGAACGGGGCGTGGGTTCTTCGCGAGGACGGCGATTCGATCTATCTTGCGGGAGTCGGCTCTTCGCCTGACGGAGACCGGCCGTTCCTTGATCGGCTCGATCTGAAAACTCTGAAATCCGATCGTTTGTTTCGCAGCGATAAGACTTCTTACGAGCAATTCCTTTCCTTCACTGGGCCCGATCCAAAGAAATTTCTCACCTGGCGCCAGTCGCCTAATGACCCACCAAACGCTTTTGCGCGATCACTGGAAAAATCTCTCGATGCGCCTACCGGAGAAGCGACTTTTGCTTCAACCAGCGTAGCCGTGACTCACATTCCAGATCCGACGCCGGCGGTGCGGGCAATCAAGAAGAGGTTGGTTAAGTACAAGCGCGCTGACGGGCTTGACTTGTCGTTCACTTTGTACACGCCGCCTGACTATCAGGAGGGCACGCGCGTTCCAACCATTCTTTATGCGTATCCTCTGGACTACGCCGACGCCTCGAAAGCGGGCCAGGTTACCGGCTCCCAGGAAACCTTCACGCGGCTGCGGCAATATCGGCTATTGCTCCTGGCGGGCTACGCTGTCATCGACAATGCATCGTTTCCCATCGTTGGCGATCCCAAGAGAGCCTACGACACTTATCTGGAACAGCTTATTGCCGACGCAAAGGCCGCGGTCGATGAGGCAGTGCTGCTTGGCGTGGCGGACCCCAATCGCATCGGCGTTACCGGCCACAGTCATGGCGCGCTGATGACGGTCAACCTGGTGGCCCATTCCGATCTGTTCCAGGCGGGCGTTGCTACCAGCGGCTCCTATAACAAGACGCTCACGCCTTTCGGTTTCCAGAATGAGACGCGCTCGGTATGGGAGGCGCCGGATGTGTATCAGAAGGTCTCGCCGTTTTTCTCCGCAGACAAGTTGAAGACACCTCTTCTGATTGTGCACGGCGGAGAAGATGCGAATCCGGGCACTACGCCATTGCAATCGATCAAGCTCTTCGAAGCAATTCGCGGCAATGGCGGCACCACGCGCCTGGTGATTCTTCCGCACGAGCCACATTGGTATTCAGCCATGGAATCGAACGAACAGCTCATTTACGAGATGCTTCGCTGGTTCGACAAATACGTGAAGAACGCGCCCCCGAAATGAGTGCGTTTAGAGGTTCGCGGACGACTGTTAGAATCGCAACAGGGAAGTGGAAGCGCTGCCCCCGTGATGCCAGGTACAGATGAGCGAACAGGATTCACCAAACCTACCCCAGCCGCAGGCGATTTCGCCCGCGTGGATCAGAATCGAGCGGGCCCGCCATCCCCAGCGGCCTTATCCCATGGACTTCATCGAGCGGATCTTCACTGATTTCAGCGAGATTCACGGGGATCGCGCCTACGGCGACGACGAAGCCGTAGCGTGCGGAATGGCGCGTCTCGACGGCCAGGAAGTGCTTGTGATTGCGAACCGCAAGGGCGGCAGCACCAAGGAACGCGTTCGGCGTAACTTCGGCATGCCTCACCCTGAGGGATATCGCAAGGCCCTGCGCTGCATGAAACTTGCCGAGAAATTCGCGCACCCTGTCATCAGCTTCATTGATTTGCCAGGCGCCTATCCGGGCCTGGGCGCCGAGGAGCGCGGTCAGGCCGAAGCCATTGCGCGAAATCTCCTTGAGATGTCGCGGCTCCGTGTTCCTACGATCTCCGTGATCACGGGCGAAGGTGGATCGGGCGGAGCACTGGCCCTGGCAGTCAGCGACCGTGTGCTGTTGCTCGAAAACGCCGTTTACTTCGTGATTACGCCCGAGGGTTGCGCCGCCATTCGTTGGAACGATCCAACCAAGAAGCAAATGGCCGCAGACGCCATGCGGATCTCAGCCACTGAGGTTGCCGCTCTGGGATGCATTGATGACGTTGTTCAGGAGCCACCGGGTGGCACGCATACCGATCATGAGGCGGGCGCGGGGTTTCTGGGCACCAAACTGAAGACGCACCTGGCCGAACTTCAGGCGATACCGATCGATCAACTGGTGATCGCGAGGCAGGATAAATTCCGCAACATCGCTCAGTTCTACACGGAAGTCTAGCTGCCTCGTCACCTCGACTGAAGAAAAGGTCTGGTACGTTGATCCTCTGCATGAAAAACCGCCAACCATCTGTGCTATCCTTCGCCGGAATGGCTCGACATGGAGAGTCCGCATGAGTTCAGTGCGACCCACGGGCGGGCGATTTCGTGCCTACATTCAGTTTGTTGCCGCAGTGCTCTACTATTTTGTGGCCCGGTCTTTGGCCCGCCATGGCGCACAAGGGCTCGCGAGTGAGCAATGGGCTCCGCTGGTCGAGCAATCGATGTTGGTCTTTCTCCTCCTCTTCGGTTACTCAGGCATGGGATTCTGGCTTGATCGGCAGACGAAGCCAGTCGGCGCGCAAGGATTGCCGCGGCGCAAGGGATGGCCAAACGAAGCCGGGGTGGGCTTGGCTACCGGTTGGGCGCTCGCGGTGGTTTGCGTTCTTCCTCTGACCGTGATCGGCGGCATCGCTGTAGCGCTCGATCTCCACTCAACCGCCTGGGCCTGGCTTCTGGCAGATGCGGCATTCTTCGCTCTGGCCGCACTGGCTGAGGAGATTGCCTTTCGCGGCTACGGTTTTCAGCGTTTTTCTGATGCCGTTGGGCCCGTTGGGGCAGTTGCTGCGTTTGCCGCGATATATTCAATCGTCCAGTCAATTCCTCGCGGGACTCCTCACGCCACCATCGCCGTCTCCGTGGCTTTCACCTGCCTACTGTCTGCCGCCTACCTGCGTACCAAAGCTCTCTGGCTCAGCTGGGGCCTCAACTTCGGCTGGAAGGCCAGTCGGGCCCTGCTGTTCGGACTGACAGTGAGCGGCATCAGCAGTCATTCCTCCGTGGTTCAGGGCGACCCCATGGGGCCATTCTGGCTTACTGGCGGCGGTTATGGACTGGATGGTAGCTGGTTTGCATTTGTCATCCTGTTTCTGGCGCTACCACTCGTCTTCCGGCTCACGCGCGATTTGGACTTTATTCACAATGCGCCCGTGATTATTCCAGGCGGCATTCCGGTGGATTTAGACGCGGCTGCCCGCCATCAGCATGAGGCCGCCATGGGACCGACTGAACCGGCCATTTCTGCGCTGATCCAGATTCTTCCCGTTGCTGCACCTCAGCCCCTCCGCCGATCTGAGAACGACCCCACCCAAGCTCCTCAGATTCAGACGAACGCGCCTGAATAGCATGCCGACGCCTGTCGATTCATTTACAAAGATGGACTGCTTCTAGGATTTGCTATTTCTGCGTGATCCGGGCTATCTTTTCCTCAACGTGGTAAGCACGCATGGGAGGCTCCCCATGAACTGGTTTTCCCTTTCACTGGGCACGCGGTTACCCCCCGCACCCGTCGCAGACGTTTGGCGCAAAAACGGATTCAGGCTGGTAGCGGTATGTTGCGCTCTCGCTGCCGCGCTGCTTGGCGTCTCTGCCTTGGGCCAGGTTGTGACCGTCGACACGCGCACCGGCCGGGTTACCAACGGGACACCCAGCACTGCCGCTACCGTAGATCGCCGCTATCAGCAGATCACCGCCACAAAAGTTCCTCTGACCAAGTCCGAACTTGACGCCAAGAGCCGGCTGGAACTGATCCGCGTTCTGCAATCGGAGCAGGGGTTCGCCATGCGGCCATTTCCGCGCGGGCACAAGGGCCTGACGCTGGTTGCCAATGGCAAACTTGAACCTGCAGGCGAAGGGTATCTGAACATGGTGACCAGTGAAGGAATGTCGGCCAAGCCTGGAGACCGTGTGGTGCTCACAGATGTCAAGATTGAGCACTCGAAAATCATTTTCGACATAAACGGCGGGCCCGACCCGAGACACCGCTTTCTTCGCCATGTCGAGATTGGTGCGGGGCCAGACATGAATCCGGTTGTGCAGCCTGGCGAGGGCCAGGAGCCAACGGGTGCGCGGTTATCGTTGGCATTTGAAGGCCATGTTCCGGAATTGACGGGTGCCGAAGTGAAGTCGCTGCTGGCCCCGTTGATCTCATTCGATGTCAAGACCCCCATCCAAGCATTTACTGACACGCTGCCTACCAAGCTCAAAGACGCCATTCTTGATCATCACGTGCTGGTGGGGATGAGCACGGATATGGTGTTGTTTGCCAAGGGTGCGCCGGACAACAAATCGCGCGAGATGGATGGCCAGATGCCCTTTGAGGAATGGATCTACGGCAAACCACCTAAGGAAGTTGACTTTGTCCGCATCAACGGCAATCGTGTGATTCGAGTCGAGATCGCCAAGATGGGGGAGACGCCGCTGATCTTCACCAAGGACGAGGTGGAGGGGCTGATGCGCACAGACGGCACGCCGCTTGAGGCCAGTGTGCCCAACACGCGCACCATTAAGCTTGGGGATGCGGAGCGCGACCCGAACAAAGAAGCTCCTGCGCCACCGCCGAGCATTCGCAATCCAGGTGAGACGCTGCCAGACAATTCGAATAGTGGCGGAGTGATGAGGCCGGTGCAGTTTCCGAAGGCGAAGCCGGACGAACAGACGCCGGCGCAACCGGAAACGCCGCCAGCGGAACCGGCTGGCACGCAAACTCCGGCGGGCGACGCGTCGCAAGCAATCCCGCCGAAGCCGCAGACACCTACGCCTGATGCTAGCCAGCCCAACCAGCTACGCGTGTTGCCTTGATGTAAACTGTAAGAAGCGAGTCAGGCTCCCTCCAGGCAGATCTGTTGTCCAATCACAGGGCAATCTTGCGATTCGAGGTTGGCCCATGGCCGCGACGTTGAAGCCGTCCGCCTCGGTGGATGTGTGCAGAGACAATCCCAGAAGGAGAAACACCCGACCGATGGCTAAAATAGCGAAAACAGGTGATCGCAAGAAGGTAATGGACACAACGAAGTCGACCGATTGTCCCAAATGCAGTAAGCCGACTCGCATCGTCAAGCGCGTAAAGGACCGCGAGCGTGGGATTCCAGGCGGAGTTTATATCTCGTGTTCCGCGTGCGACTTCTACGAGAAACTCTAAGTTCAAATTGAGATTAGATGAAGAGAAAAGCCCGGCGCTTGCCGGGCTTTTCTCTTGGTGCGTGTTCAGGCCTGTACCGGACCCAGTCTCAATTCTACGGTTCGCGAATTGGGACTAGGCGGTCGATGGAGAATTCGACCTTCAGCGATGCATGGGCGGTCCCGAGGCAAACGAGCAGCTTTTTTCCCGGTCCGCGGAATCCGTACAGCACATGTGCTACACCGTCCGCATCGATCTTGGTGACGACCGGTGGATTGGGGCTTATATCGTGGAGGTCCTTGGCTTCGATCAAAGAGGCGGTGGCAGCAACGACCTTCTCGTGCATTGAGCTATCGAGCGCTATGGGGACTTGCAGGTCGAGATTGGTGTTGGATCGATCACAGCCAGCTTCCAGACCTGCGATCACATTATCCCGGGTGACCATCTGTTCTTCGAGGATCGGGTTGTCACGGTATGCGCGGTAGAAAAAATCATAGGCAGTCGACTTCCGATCCAGAGGCTGAATCATATGCACATGATCGGCATGGATCTCCTGCGGCGGAGTGGTCACATCGCATCCGTAAGTTGCACTGAAGTAGCTCACCACGCGGGCATGGGCCTTGAGATAGCGACCAACGCCATTTTCCGGTCTCGTGTCTTCGGATTCATAGGCACAGAACCTGTGAATGCCGTTGACGGAATAGTTCCCTCGCCAGTCGTTTTCCAACTGCGTGAGGAAGGCGTTGTCACTTGCGTCGCTCAGGTCATTGAGCAGCGGGTCCTTATCGTAGATGGAAGCGATGCGGGCGATCGTTGATCCCTCATGGGGAGTTCCATACGACACGATGAACTTGACTGTCGATGCCTCAGAAGGATGCCTCAAGAGCATTTCCTCAACGAGGATGCCACCCAGGCTATGCGCGAGGAAAACCACCTCGTGATGCTCCCAGACGTGGTCCTGCTTAAGGCGAGACCAGAGGATGTCGGCCAACTGTACACTGGACATTTTGCCGTTCGATGCGGGCGTTGGATATTCCGCAACTTCAACGTCGGAATAGGCGAAGTGTGGGTCCGAACGAACCAAATCCGGCCAATAAGCGCCGTTGGAAGCTCGCCAGGACTCGTGGCTCCCGTGGAGGCCGTGCACGAAAACGATGACTCTAGCCCGTGGGACCGGCTGAGTAAGGTTCTGTTGTACGGGGAGTTGCGAGAGGCAGGCGGAATAGTGGATCAGGAGAAAAATGGCGACCAGAACAAACTTGATCTTCATTCCCATCCAGCTTTTTCTGCTCATCTGGAACCTGATGTCTAGCATAACGCCAGCGGGTACCAGATTGGTAGCCGGCGGAGAGAAACGGCTCGGCTGCCGAGGTTTCAAGGGTGACCCCGAGCACTTAGTCGTTGGGAGTTGAGTCCGATGATAGGAGAGCCTCGGCCATCTCTTTGAGGATGGCTTCGGCGGCTTTTTCGGGGTCGGGGGCCTGCGTTATGGGACGGCCTACGACGAGGTAGCTCGCGCCCTGGAGAAGGGCTGCGGCTGGGGTTGCGATGCGGTTTTGGTCTCCCTTGGCTGCTCCGGCAGGGCGGATGCCGGGTGTCACTAGGATGTCTTCAGGGCCGGTGAGGGCGCGGAGGGTTGCCACTTCCTGCGGAGAGCAGACGAAACCGCGAATTCTAGATTCTAGAGCCATTCGGGCTAATAACTCCACCTGCTCAGCGGGGGTACGAGAGACACCGATGGCGGTGGTTTGTGCCTGATCCATGCTGGTCAGCATTGTGACGGCTAGCAGTTCAGGCGGGTCGGACAAGCCGTCGAGTGCAGCACGGGCCGCCATGAGCATGGCTGGGCCTCCAGCGGCATGGACATTGACCATGTGCACACCGAGGGCTGCGGAGGAGCGCACCGCTCGGGCTACCGTGTTGGGAATGTCGTGGAACTTCAGGTCGAGGAAGATGGAATGGCCGCGCTTGAGCAGCGGTTCAAGGACGGCGGGACCAGCGGCCGTGAAGAGCTCCATACCTACCTTAAACCAGCGGCAGATATCTTGGAGCCGGTCGGCGAGGGCAGCCGCAGAGGCTGTGTCGGGAACATCAAGGGCCACGATGAGGCGCTTGCGCGCCTCTTCGAGTGGCTCAGACCGGTGGAGAGTGACCGGCAGGACTGAGGTGAAAGTGGGATTCAGGGGTTCGCGGATGGGCATGCGACCATCCTAAAGCATGCCAGGATTGCGCAAAACTACGATTCAGGCCTGGGCGGCAATCTGGGTTGCGGCTGGGATGTCGCGCACCATTGTCTGATCCTGCGCGGGCAGAAAACGGCAGAGGTAGTCGATTGGGTCCTCCGCGGCCGCCATCTGGCGCAGGTGGTACTTCCACACATCGGGCTTGATGGTCCGCCGGGTGAATTGCTTACGGGTCACCTGCACCACCTCGCCGTGAGATGTGATCCTGGGGTAGGTGACGGAGGGTACCATGAAGCTCATGTGAGCACCGGACCGCCAATAGCAACTGGCAAACTCATGCGAAAAGAGGAGGGTGTAGTGCCGACCCTCCGAAGCCAGAAGGGCCAAGGCCTGTTCGGCTCCAGGCCAGATCGGCTGTACGTGGGACTGGAACCAACGGCGGAACTCGAATCCGTTAAACTGAGCCTGATTGAGCAACAATCGCAGCGTCTCTTTACGGTTCATTTCACCAATCCTTTGAACGAGAGAACCAAGGTTTTTGAGGAAAGTGTCGATCATGCCGCGGCAAAGATACGCCGCAAGCAAAGCTTCGAGTGTCTTCTATTTGTGAGTAACGTCAAATGCCTTGGATTTTCCTTTTTCAAAATTGATAATAGCGCTAAAACGTTTGAGTTGATCCTGGGAATTGGACTTAGCAGGAGCTCGAATGAAAGCAATGCGCAAATTCTGACTGTTGCCTGGCGGACTAAATGGGCGATTCCGGGTAGGTCGGGACACAGGTGGCGAGCGGCTCAAGAAAGCCAAGGAGACTTGGGGTTGAAGAAGATGAAGCGATGGATGCGCTCTGTTGCATGGGGAATTGCCTTGCTATTCGCAGTGAGCCCTGGTTGGGCCGACTCGGACGTGCATACCAATCCGTTAAACCGCGATCCGTTGGTGCGCGAAGCCTTCGATCGCTTCTACAACCTGGACTACGCAGGAGCTGTGGATCGATTCGAGCGTTTTCACGCTGCGCACCTGGGTGACCCGCAGGGAACGGCCATGCTTTTGGACGTCGTGCTTTTCCAGGAGCTCTATCGGCTGGACCTGCTGGACACCACTTTCTATGCCAACGATGGTTTCCTGACCGGGCGGCACGCGGTCCAGGAAGATCCGAAAATGCGGGAGCGCATTCTCGGGCTGGCCGATGAAGCCATTCACGAGGCTGATTGGCGGCTCGGCAAGAATCAGAATGACATTGACGCACTTTATGCACGCGGCTGGGCCAGGGCTCTCAAGTGCACCTATATCGCCATGGTTGAAAGAGGCTACATGACGGGATTCAAGCTGGCGGTCGCGGCCAAAGACGATGACATGCGCGTCCTGCAACTGGATCCAGACTACGTAGACGCCAAGTTGGTGGTGGGGGTCTACGAATATGTGGTGGGCGCGTTGCCTTTTCCGTTCAAGATACTGATTGGGTTTGCAGGAATGACGGGGTCAAAATCGAGAGGGCTGGAGATGCTGAGAGACGCCGGCAACCGCGGCGTAATAACCAGCGTGGAGGCACGGACAACGTTGGCGTTGTTTCTGCGGCGCGAAGCTCGATACAAAGAGGCCATAGAGGATGTGCAAACACTGAAGAAGGAGTATCCGCACGACTACCTCTTTGGCCTAGAAGAAGCTAATTTGCGAAAGGATGCCGGTGAGGGCATGGCCGCTGTGGCCGCCTATCGCGATATTCTGGCCGCGAACGCGAGGCCCGGCTACTATTACACGGCGCGCATGGAGCTTACCTACTTCGGTCTCGGCGAGGCGCTGAGGGGACAGCGGCACTATGGTGAGGCAGCACAATCGTATGAGCAAGCCGCCACCACAAAAAACGTGGGGCCGGAATTGAAGATTCGCTCGTTGTTGGCTGCTGGGGAATGCCGCGATCTCAATGGCGAACGCGAAACAGCGGTCCACGACTACCAGGCAGCCATTGACGCGGGACCAAACACGTCGCGAGCCGATACCGCGAGAAGGTATCTGCGCACGATTTACAAAGGAACCTGAAAAGGCTCTTCGGCTCGGCTGGTATTGACGTGCATGGAACCCTCGGCGCTTTAGATTCGTATGATTAGATTGATGGGGCCTTTCGAAGGAGGGTTGGGTTATGGGAGTGTTTTGTAATCGATGCGGGACTGGTTTACCCCGGAGTGCGAGGTTCTGCTCGAATTGCGGCTCGGTGATTCCCACGACGCAGCCCACTCAGGCTAGGCAACTGATTCGGCCCATTGTTGGTCGCAGAATTGCGGGAGTTTGCATCGGCATGGCACAGGCCTATGGATGGGACGTGGCCGTGGTCCGCCTCTTCACTGTTCTGGGATTCTTCTTCAGCGGCGGGGTGGTGGCAGTTGCCTATGTAGCCGGATGGATTGGCATTCCCGAAGAGCCTATCGCGGCGCCGGGGGCGTATCCTCCTGGAATATGAAAGGGACCTGCGAATCAGACGGGGCGCGGCTGGGATTTCGAGACACAGGGTCAGGGTTGACGATCGTTTTCCTGCATCCTACGCCGCTGGATCGCGAGTACTGGCGGCCGATGGTAGAAGGGCTCGGCGGTGTGCGTGCTATTGTGCCCGACCTTCGCGGGCACGCCGAGTCAGAGTTGGGCGACCTGCCGGTGGGTGGCTTCGCACGGGTTCCAGACGCGCCGGTGTTGTCGATGAAGCAACTGGCCGCGGATGTTCTTGCGCTGCTGGATCATCTTGAAGTGCCGCAGGCGGTGTTTGCGGGCTGCTCGGTGGGAGGCTACGTGCTGCTAGAACTTTGGCGCACGATGCCGGAGCGCATGAAGGCGCTCGCATTTGTCTGTTCGAAGCCGCAGGCCGACACGGAGGCAGGGCTGCTGAAACGTGTGGAGACTATCGCGCGATTGAAGGCACAGGGGACGGAAGCTTTTTTTGACAGCGGAGCACAGAGTCTGACGGGGAAGTCGGCGCGAGAGCGGCGGCCGGAGATTGTGACGGAGCTGCGCGCGCGGATGACGCCGACGACAGAGGCTGTTATTGCGATGCAGGCAGGACTGGGTGCGAGGCCGGACTCATTGCCGACCGTGAAGACGATCAGCGTGCCGGTGCTGGCGATTGCAGGGGGCGAGGATCCCGCGGCGTCGCCTGCGGAGATGGAGGCTTTTGCCGCTGCGCCGGGTGGTTGTGAATTCCACCTGCTGCCGGACGCCGGGCACTTTGCGGCCTATGAACAGCCGGAGAAAGCGGCTTCATTGATCGCGGAGTGGTTGAAACAGATCGAAGCGTGAGGGAGCACCTAGTTGTGAGAACCGGAGCGATCCTGTTTACGCCGATCTCCTTTACGCCTCTCTCCAATCACCGCGTTGGGGCCGTGAGCAGAAGCATGAGCACTCCCGCCACCACGTTTATCGGCAGCGGAAGGGGTAGCCCCGCTGGTGAGGAGTTTATTCAGGACCGGGACGGATGCGCGTTGCGATTCAACGAAGTCGACACCCTCTGCCGTCAGTGTGAAAGCTGAGTTGTCCGCTCGAGTAATGTAGCCCTTCTTTAGGAGATACCAGGTTGTGAATTCCAGATAGTCTCGGGGAAAGCCCATGCGCATTTCAACTTCCATCAGGGAAACTTCAGGAAGAGCGGGGTTGGTGCGCCGGCGCTGATAGAGGAGCGCCAGCAATCCCAGCCGCCGGTTCAACTCGCCTTCCAAGCTGTCCATGAAATCGACCGAATTGGAAAGGGGATCGGGCTCGTCTTCATCTTTCTTGTAAGAGGCGTCGTATTCAGCGCGGAGTGCCGGAGAGGAAAGCACGTCGTAAGCTTGCTTTAGCTGAGAGAACCGATCAGCGTCTCCGGTTTCAGGGTTGTCCGGATGCAGCCTCGCCGCCAGAAATCGAAAGACACGGTGAATTGTCTCGGGTTCGGCATTGGGGCTGATTTGAAGGAACTCATAGTAATTCAAAGTCGTCATTTTGGCGGGCTTTCGCGGAATACATCATGCTTTAGATTTGACTTCTCATTTTAATTCCCAGAATGAAATGATTCTCTCCCTCGAAGGGCGGCACGTATTCCCCGGAAGTAACTATGAAATTATTACTGCACGGCAAAGAACTGTGAACGAATTTTGAGTGCAACTGATTGAAGAATTCCGCTCTGGTCCCATCAACATTGGGGACCGAATGGTAATGGCAGATAAACGCAAAGCCTGCCCACGGTCTGATTACGGGTCGAGACAAAAGAGGATGCGGGAGACTTCATCATTGTCTCGGAGATGCGAGGCCGGCTCAGTCGAAACTGGGCAGTTCGCAAGTGCTCTCGTATCGTGAGCAAGTGGCGATCAGCTCTTCCACGGTTTGTACAGGTTGAATGCCGCCACGGGCGCCGGTTGCCGTGCAGTTGATGGCGGCCGCGGCACAGGCGAAGTCGAGCTGCTGCTCAAGAGACCAGCCCTGCAGCAGACCATAGATGAAGCCGGCGTGAAAGATGTCGCCTGCGCCGGTGGTATCAACGACGGGAACGCAGAATGCGGGATTGTGCAGGAAGCGTGTTCCATCCCACGCGAGTACGCCGTCGCGGCCGAGAGTGGCAGCGGCGAGGCGCGAACCGTAGCGGTCTTTCATGCGGCGCAGGGCGCGTTCAAGATTGGCTTCACGCATGAGACGGGTAGGGAAATCGCGGCTGACGATGAGGTAGTCAACGTTTTCGAGAAGGAACTCGATTCCGGGGTAGGGTTCGTCGAGATCGGCGATGACGGGAACGCCCGCTTCATGAGCCCATTGAGCGGCGACAGTGGCTGCGGCGGTCTCAAAGCCATCGACGTGGAGGGCGCGGGCGGTGACGATCCAATCGCGGTTGAGGTCTTCAGGCTGAAGGAGCAGGCGTTCGTCGCGGCGGCAGAGGATGGTGCGCTCACCGCCGGCGTCGACGAGGATGAGGGATTGCGGGCTGATGCCGCCGGGGACAGTGGTGATCTGAGTTTCAACGCCTGCGCGGGCGAAGGCTTCATGATGGAGGCGGGCAGCGTCGTCGTCGCCGAGCTTGCCGATGTAGCGGGTGCGGAGTCCCCATGTCTGGCAGGCAACGACTGTGGTGGCGACCTGTCCGCCGGGCATGATGGTTGATCGGCTGAACTCGGTTTTTGAACCGCAGGGGGGGTAGGTCTGGAGCGGGATGAGCGTGTCTGTCGCGTTGAGACCAACGCCGACAAGATCAACTTTTTCTGGTGCGATCACTTGATTATTGTAGGACCTCAGATGGGCGAGAGGTTTTGGGCTTCAGACACAAGACTTCCGCCCGCGAGAAGGCCCCCTGCGAGGAATGCTGGTCCAAGGTAAGCGGATTTATTCTTTCGCATTCCGGGTCTTTTCTTGTTCGCGCAGGTATACCGCTGTCTCTGTGCGGCCTTCGTGTTCGGCCCATTCGGCGGGAGTGGCGCGCCAGAGGACGTCTTTCTGGTCTAACCTGGCGCCGTTCTCGACGAGGAGACGAACAACTCTGTTGTGACCGGCCAAAGCGGCTTGATGCAGTGGGGTTGAATGGGCGTGGCAGCCGATGGGGTTGAAACGGTTTGGATCCTCTCCTGCGTTCAGAAGCGTTTGGACGATCTCAAGGTGATCAAACTGCGAGGCCCACGCCAAGGCGCGATGGCGATCGTCACTTGCGGCTGCGAGGAGAAGCCGACGGACGTCGTCGATGCGACCAAGGGCAGCGGCGACGGGCAAAGTGATTGTGGCTCCACGCCGAATCAAGGCGTCGACCGCTTGGAACTCGCCTTGGGCGACGGCCGAGCCCAGGGCGGTATTGGGGTCAGCTCCGTAATCGCAAAGAAGATCGATCAAGGGAAGCTGCATGCGGCATTCGCGCGGCACAGAGCCAGAACAGACCAGGGCGAGCGTCTCGTTGAGCGCGGATGGCTCCGTGCCGGCTTCGATGACGATTTTGGCTACCTGGACGATGTTTGCGGGTAGGGTGCGATTACGAATCGGATTTTCAGCGGCGAATTCCAACAGGGTTGGATTGCGAAAGTAGTTTCCACCCTCAAAGTTGACGTGCTGATGAGCCAGCCTCGGATGTTGCCGCAGATGGGCGCGCAGGCCTGATTCGTCACCTTGATCGATGAGATCGACGGCGCGACGGAAGACGGGGTCTTCGATGCGCTCGTGGTGAGGCAGATCGAGGCGGTCGGTGAGTGTGGGCTTCTCAATGTGGCGCTTGAGGCGTATCCAACTGGGGAATCCGCTCTGGCGGGCGATGGCGAGTTGCACGTCATTGAGCGCCAGTTTAGCGGCGAAGATTTCCGCGTCGGTGGAGTGCAGGAAACGAGGATGAAACTCGCGGAGGAGTTGCGCGGAGTGGGGTGCGCGCGCGGCATGGTCGCGGATCAGGTCTTTTGCCTGGTGCTTGAGGTGATCAAGATTCGGGTTTGGTGGGAGGTGTCTTACCGGCATGACGAACTTCCTTTCGTTTGCCCGATGTCCGCATGTGTGGGCTGAAAGTCAGTTCGGTGGAGATGGATTGTGTACAGCGGGTGGACTTGAAGTCCTTTCCGCGGACCGGATGCGCCCTTGACGCAGAGACAGGCTACCATTTTGGAAATTGAACGACAATGAGGAATCTCAAGAGAACCGGGTTGCTTTCCAGAGTTGGCGACCGCAGAGGGCGGCGGAGGCTACTAGCACGCAGGTGAGGGCGACGAGCCAGGGGAAGTTCATGGCTAATGCGGGGATCTGCGCGTTCAGGCCTAGATAGACGAAGACGCTGGCGGCTGCGGCCAGGATGGCGTAGTCCCACCAGCGGCGGCGATCGTTGATGTCTGAGTCGTGGGTGCCTGGCAGATTGCCGGGCTGCGATGCGGTGTGGATGGCTTGGACGCGGGCGTAGTCAAGGTTGTAACGCCGGCACTCGCGCTGGACGGCGTCGTCGGTGGAGGCGTTCTCGCGCTCGCTGGCGATGGCGGTGCTGACGGCGAGCGCGCCGAGGATCATGACGACGGAGCCGGCGACGACAAGAAGCTTGTGCGCGGCGTTGGCGTGGGCCAATTCGCCGAAGACGAGAGCCCCCCAGGCTAGTCCCCAAAGTTGGTTGGTGTTGGAGAGCGGAATGGCGCGGCCGATGCCGAGATACTTGGTGGCGAATTGCTGGCCGAGATCGCCGATGACCCAGACGAAGCCGCCAAGGAAAAGCCAGAAGAGGAGATGCCTGGTGTCAGGCGAATGAAAGATGGCGGCGTGGGTGCCTCCGTCGAGTGCGAGGACGAGAGCGAAGACAGTGACCAGTTCGCCGATGGTGAAGACGGTGACAAAGGAGAGCGGGTTCATTCCGCTGATGTAGGCCTTGCGATAGGGGACATACATGGTTCCCCAGAGGAGGCTTGCGCCGAGGGCAGCGAGGATGCCGCTAATGGCGTGGGTGGCGTGGGGGCCGGTGCCTCGAATGGTGCTGAAGCCGAGCATGATGGCGGCGGCTACGATGGCGAGAGCTCCGAGGATTACTTTGGCGATGTTGCGGGGGCTGGCGCCTTTGAGTTCGCCGAAGAGCAGGCGGCCCCAGAGGATGCCGACGAGGGAGTTGGTGTTCCACAAGGGGAAGGCGATGGTGAGGCCCACATCGCGAATTGCAAAGACGGTGAGGGTGTTGGCGACGGCCCACAACATGCCGGCGAGGATGGCGTTGGGGAGGAGGTGCTTGTTGTGGGCGAGGTCGGCGAAGACGTAGCGCGTGCCCTTGAGGAGGGTGGGGATGGTCCAGCGGGCGGTGAAGACGCCGGCGACCATGCAGAGGGAGATGGCGTAAGGCGAGATGCCGGAGTTGACTAGCTTGGTGGGGGCCTCCGCGGCGCCGAGCCAGACGCCGGCGGTCAGGGCGCAGAGGACGCCGAGGGCGTGGGTGGAGATTGCTGGTTTGGTGGTTGAGGCGCTCATTGTGTCCTAGTGGAGGGTGATGAGGAGCGCGAGGCCGATAAAGAAGACGGCCAGGGGAACGAGGAAGTGGATGTCGGTAAGGATGGCAGCGGCTTTTTGGGAGAAGGTCTTGTTATGGGTGAGCGCATGCATGATGGACTGCGTCACCATATCTATGCCGTGGATTTGCTGTCAAGGCAGTGCGGTTCAGTCGAAGCGATTCCGATGTTCATAGCGCGGGCTTAGCATAGGAAGCGGAGCCCTCGTGAAGATCATTCGCAGTCTTTTGCGCATTGCCGTCACGGTGTATCTCGGCTGCTTGATCTTGTTATTTGTATTTCAGAGAAGCCTCCTCTACTACCCAAGTCACACGTACGTGAGCCTTCAGGATGCACAGGCAAATCGCGCGCTGAAAGAGTTTGCGGTGAGGACAGCGGATGGGATCGACTTGAAGGCGTGGTATGCGCCGGCAACGAGCAAACCCTTCACTTTCGTTTTCTTTCATGGAAATGGGGATAGTTTGTATGGCTCGTCCGACGTTGGAGATCCATATATTGCGGCCGGATACGGGTTTCTGATCGCGGAGTACCGGGGATACAGCGGACTTGCTGGAAAGCCGACGGAAGCAGGACTGTATGCAGATGCGCGTGCCTATCTCTACGGGCTTATGGCCCATGGAGTGAAAAGCGAAAACATCATACTTTTCGGGCATTCCTTGGGGACTGGTGTTGCCACTCAAATGGCGGAGGAGTTTCATGTGGGTGGGTTGATATTACTAGCGCCGTATGTTTCGATTCCGAAGATGGCGCAGTCGAAATATCCGATTTTTCCCGCGCAGAATATGGTTCTGGACCGCTTTGAGAACTTCAAGAAGGTGAAGAATATTCATGTGCCGGTTCTGATTGTGAATGGAACGATGGACGAGGTGATTCCACCGTCTCAGGGGAAGCAGCTTTACGACTTAGCGAATGAGCCGCGCCAATATGCTTCGCTGCCGGGTCACGGCCATAACGATCTTTTTCATGATTTCGTGCCGCTGGGGCTTGATTGGGTGAGCAAATTCTCTGCAGGAACAGAAGATCTTGACAGCCGGATTCAATAGAACTACATTGTAGGCATTATGGGCCGGACTGCTTCTCTCGGAGAGTTTGAACAGATTGTGCTGCTGGCGATTCTGCGTCTGGACAAGGACGCTTATGGCGTTTCGATTCGATCGGAGATTGCTGCTAGGACTGGCCGCGCGCCCTCGCCTGGAGCACTGTATACGACGCTCGATCGAATGGAAGAGAAGGGGATGGTCCGCTCGTGGATGGGCGAGGCGACGCCGCAGCGGGGCGGGAGGGCCAAGCGCAATTTCGCAGTGACCAAGGCGGGAAGGGCGGCGCTGGTGGCCGCCCAACGGGCTTACCAGAGCCTGCTAGAGGGGCTCAATCTGCTGGGAGGCGCAAATGCGTGCAGCGTGGTTTGTTGAGGGAATTCTGCGCCGGGTGACCACTAGAGATCGGGCCTCGGCGATTGTGGGCGACCTGGTTGAGATGAAAGAGCAGAAGGGAGCTGTGTGGTTCTGGCTCGCGGCGGCGGGAGTGCTGTTCTCGCTGGTTTGGCGGTGGCCTATTGCGTTTGTGGCTTCGTTTTACGCCGGTGCGTGGTCGTTCGAGGCGTTTCTGATGGCGACAGTGGGCATCCATGCTCAGCACATTCCTGAGGATTATCCATGGGCTCAGGTGTTGTGGGGAATTGTGCTGGCGGGGAGCTGTGCGATCGCGCTGGGTGTCTTCGCGGGCATCCGATATGGCCTGCATGAACGGGCTACACAGATGGTGAGTGCGTGGGCCACTCTGGCGGCCGCAGTGATCTATCTGTGGTGGGTGCCAGCTGTACTTGTCACTTGTATCGCAAGTGCTTTGGCTCTGGGCCTCTATTCCGTCTGCGCGCGGGAGGGACGGCGGGCGAGTGTTGTGGCATGGCCGGCGATAGTTATGGGGGTTTGTGGATTCTTCTGGTGGGCCGCTATTGGTACTCTCTACCAGAATTGGCTCAAGCCGGGACCGTGGGGAAGCGATGACATGCTCCAGCATCCATCTCTGGGCTGGCTGGTGTTCTCGGCCATGCTTTTGGGGCAATTGGCTAAACTCTGGGTTTGGTCGTGGCTCCGTGGGTGGCTTGCAGGAGCGCGAAAGGCCGAGGCACCGAGTGAAATGCTGTAGGCTCAAGAGAGAATAAATCTCTCCTGGAAGCCTGCCTTGACCTCATCTCCCATTTCATTGTCTCGTCCTTTTCATCATCCTGAGCGTGGTGCTGCGCTGTATTGCGGGAAGGTCTCGCTTGAAACGCTGGCCAAGCGCTTTGGCACGCCGCTTTATGTTTACTCGGCCGACCAGATTGTGGAGCGGCTGGAGCTTTTTCAGCAGGCGCTTCATGGGCGCGAGCATCTGGTTTGTTACGCGGTGAAGGCGAATTCCGCGCTGGCCATTCTGAAGCTGCTGGCGGCGCGCGGGGCGGGGTTCGACATTGTTTCTGGCGGAGAACTGGAGCGGGTGTTGGCTGCGGTGCCGGAAGCCGTGGGGCGCGTGGTGTTCTCTGGCGTGGGTAAGACGGCGGCGGAGATCGACCTGGCGCTGAAGGTTGGGATTCTGGAGTTCAATGTGGAGAGCGAGGCGGAGCTGGCACTGTTGGCGAAGCGCGCGGCGAAGCTGAAGACGAAGGCGCGATTTGCGCTGCGGGTGAATCCCGATGTGTTTGCGGATACGCACCCTTACATTTCGACCGGATTGAGGGAGCACAAATTCGGGATCGATATACGACAGGCGCTGAGGATTTACACGAGCGTGAAAAGCAATCACTGGCTTGAAGCATACGGGGTGAGCGTGCATATCGGGTCGCAGATCCGGTCGGCGGAGCCGTTTGGCAAGGCGATGGAGCGGGTGAGCAAGCTGGTGGGGCAACTGCGGCGAGAGGGGATTGAGCTGAAGGCGATTGATGCCGGGGGCGGGCTGGGGATTGACTACCATGGTGGGGCGTTTGATGCGGCGGCGAAGGTGGCCGAGTATGCCGATGCGCTGGACACAGCGCTGAGTGGATTTGAGGGGCGGCTACTGCTGGAGCCGGGGCGGTTTCTGGTTGCGCAGGCAGGTGCGCTGGTGGCGCGAGTGCTGCAGGTGAAGAAGAACGGCAAGAAGACGTTTGTAATTACCGATGCGGCGATGAATGACCTGATTCGGCCAGCGCTTTACCAGGCGCACCACGAGATTGTGCCGGTGCGGAAGCGCTTGGGAAGAGCACGGGTTGTCGATGTGGTGGGGCCGGTTTGCGAGACGGGGGACTTCTTTGCGCGAGACCGGGGGATGGGCCACGTGGAGTCGGGCGACTTAGTGGCGTTGCTGGACACGGGAGCTTACGGCATGGCGCAGAGCTCGAATTACAACACACGGTTGAGGCCGGCGGAAGTTCTGGTGCAAGGTGCGAAGGCTAGGCTGATTCGCAGACGCGAGACCATCGCTGACCTGCTTGCGCCTGAGTTGGTGTAAGCCGACATCTCATCCCGATAGACCTTAAATCCTTAAACCCATACAACCTCCGGGTCGTCCTGATAACGTATTCAGCGGGGGAAAATTGTGATGCAAGTAGGACTGAAAGTGGTGTGTGCCCTGGCGGCTGGTTGGCTGGCACTCGGAATGTCCACGGTTGGGTTTGCGGACTCGTTGACAGTAAAGACGGAGCAAGGCAAGGCTCACGGCAAGACCATCAATAACGGCAAGGTGAAGGCGTTTCTGGGGCTGCCGTATGCGGCTCCGCCAGTGGGCAAACTGCGGTGGAAACCGGCGATGCCGCCGGCTCCGTGGAAGGGCGAGCGCGACGCGACGCAGTTTGGCGCGCATTGCGCCCAGAATCACGTATTTGACGACATGGTATTTCAGGACGCGGGACCGAGCGAGGATTGCCTGTTCCTGAATGTCTACGCACCGGCGGACGCAACCGACAAAAGCAAGCTGCCGGTGATGTTCTGGATTCATGGAGGTGGGTACTCGGGCGGCGGCAGCTCAGAACCGCGGCACAATGGCGACTTTTTGCCGTTGAAGGGCGTGGTGCTGGTGACGATCAACTACCGGCTGGGCGTCTTTGGGTTTCTGGCGACGAGCGAGCTGGCGAAAGAAGGAGGCGGCTCAGCAGGGAATTACGCCCTCACGGACATGGTTGCGGCGCTGGAGTGGGTGAAGGACAACATCAAGAACTTCGGCGGCGACCCGGGGAATGTGACGATCTTCGGCGAGAGCGCGGGGTCGTTTGCCGTAAGTACGCTGATGGCGACACCGATGGCGCAAGGGCTTTTTGCGAAGGCGATTGGCGAAAGCGGTGGGGCCTTCAGCGACGTGTTGCCGATGGATACCCTGGCCGATCGGGAGAAGAAGGACGACGTATGGGCTGCAGCGGCTGGAGCAAACTCGCTGACGGAACTGCGCGCCATGCCGACGGACAAGGTTCTGGACGCGATGAAGCTGAAGAAGGGCGGATTCTCGACGGTAATCGATGGAAGGATTCTGACCGAGGCTGTGCCGGATACTTATGCGGCAGGCAAACAGGCGCATGTGCCGCTGCTGGCCGGATGGAATCGGGATGAAGGAAGCTGGCTTGGGAATGGCATGACGGCGGAGAAATGGAAAGGAATGGCTGCCGGGATGTTCAAGGATCGCGCGGCGGAGTTCCTGACTCTCTATCCTGCAGACACGGATGAGCAGGCTGTGGAATCGGCGGGTGCGTACGGTGGCGATGCTTTCATTGCTTTCAGTACGTGGAAGTGGCTGGAGGCACATCGCAAGACGGGGGATTCACCGGTGTACCGGTATCACTTTGAACTGCGGGCGCTGCCCAGCAAATATCATCCAGGGACGTTCGCGTTCCACTCGGACGATATCGAGTACGTTTTTGGCACGCTGGATACGCGGCCGGGCGAGACGGTGCGACCGGAAGATCGCAAGCTGAGCGACGAGATGATGAGCTACTGGACGAACTTTGCGAAGACGGGCGATCCCAACGGAACGGGGCTACCGGCGTGGCCGAAATACGACAAGGACGACTCGCTCATCCACCTGAACGACCCGATCACGTCGTGTCCGGATGCGCTGCGGCCGCGGTATGAGTTCCTGCTGAAAGGAATGCCGGCGTTCCACTTTTAGAGCGGTTCCAGGATAGGTTTACCCTTTCCCGCATTTTACAGGGTCGCCGCTCCTTGGGGTCGCGTCAACTTGGCTGCAATGCCTTCGGTGCACAGAAATCCTGGAACCGCTATAGGCGGCAGTCGAACTTAATTCAAACAGAAAGGCCGCCCTTGAGCGGCCTTTCTGTTTGAATTGAAGAGGATTAGCTCAACGACACGATGGTTAATTCAAAGCATTTTCCAGAGATGGATTAGCGGCTCACACCGGCCGCCGCTGCAAATCCCTCAGTCTGCGGGGTAGGGATGGTGCTGGCGGGCGGTGGGGCTGCAAACGAGGAGCCTTGAGCGTTGATGGCGGTGGAGTAGTCGGGGCCGAGGCCGAGTTTCTTGAGGGCGCGCGAATCGGGCATCAGCTTGGTTTGCCAACCCTGATCGGCTTGAAATTTTTGCATGGCGGCCTCAGTGGTCGAGTCCCATTTGCCGTTGGCTTCGCCGTTCAGGTAGTGCTCGCGGATCAGGGCCTGCTGAATCTCAGTGACGCGGGCCGGCTCAATGGCTTGCTGGCCGTGCAGTCTGTGAGATCTGGACGCGGTCTTGTGAAGGGTGCGCGAACGGCTGCCGGATGTGTGGTGATGAGCGTATGCGGCGAATGCCGGTGATGCGGCCAACACGGCCAAAATTAAAAGTGCCAGTCTAGCTCGAAATGAAAGCATGCTGGTTCCACCTCATAAGAAACAAGTTCTTCAGGACTATTCATTGCAGTTTAACGAATGTCCCGTATTGCGACAAGGAAAAAGCGTACAAGTACCGGGAAGCTCACCGGTCTAGGAAAGCGCGACTGCCATGGAAGCCATGGCAGCCGCCATCGGATTTTACTCCAACGTGCCGCCCAGGTAGTTGATTCCATTGCCTGGATGCTGCGGATCGACCACCTCGAATACCACGTCATCGCCTGCCTTGAGTTTGGCAACGACGGCGTCGTATTGGTCTTTAGTACCTGTGGACTGCTTGTTGATGCGGATGATTACCAGGCCGCGTTCAAGTCCCTGCAGGTCTGCAAACGATCCCGGCCGGACTGATTGCACGACTACGCCCGGCATGTGAAGCTTGGCGGTGGTGGCTGCAGAGGCTTCGTGGACTACCAAGCCCAATTTGGCTTCGCCGGCGTCGCCCTTGTCCTCAGAACCGGCCTCGGCCTGCTCGTTGCCCTGTTCGGCGAAGACCTTGTCGAGGTCACCGATGGTCACCGTTGCGTCGCCGGGTTTGCCGTCGCGCAGATAACCGAGGCGGATGCTGCTTCCAGGGTGGCGGCTGGTGATTTCATTGACCAGATCGTCGCCGTCCTTAATGGCGCGGCCATCAATGGTGGTGATGATGTCGCCGACTTTGATTCCGCCCTTTTCGGCGGGGCCTCCGGGTTGAATCTGTTGGACGAGGACACCGTTCTTGAATCCATAGACACGGTTGACGGAGGCTGAAAGACCCTGATTGAAACGGATGCCGATGGAGCCGCGGGTGACCTTGTGGCCGGGGCTGACGAGGTCGTTGTAAACCTCAGCAACGGTGTTGGAGGGCATGGCGAAACCGATGCCCTGATAACCGGCCGATTGCGTGTAGATGGCAGTGTTGACTCCGATTACGTCGCCATTCATATTGAGCAGCGGACCGCCGGAGTTGCCGGGATTAATGGCTGCGTCGGTTTGAATGAAGTGCTGGAACTCGCCGCTGGCGCCCTTCTCGATGGTGCGGTTCTTGGCCGAAATGATGCCGGCTGTAACGGTCTGCGCCAGAGCGAAGGGGCTGCCTATGGCTTCGACCCAGTCGCCGACTTCAGCGGTGTCGGAGTTGCCCAACTTGACGGTGGGCAGAGGGGTGCTGGTGTCGATCTTGATGACCGCGAGATCAGTGGACTTATCGAAGCCAATGACGCGGGCCGGACGACCCTGGTCCTGATTGTCGGGGTCGGTGGAGAGCTTCACGTAGATCTTGTCGGCCTTCTCAATGACGTGATTGTTGGTGATGATGTAACCCTTGGGGTCAACAATGAAGCCGGAACCAAGAGACTCGCGAACCTGGCCGTCGTCGCCGCCATCCTGATCGGGTGCCTGGCCGCCAAAGAAGTGGTTGAAGAAGTCCTGGAAATTGCCCTGACCCTGCTGCTGATCGTCATCCGGGTTGTCGTCGTCACCGGGGCTTTGGGGATTTGGCATGACGCGGCTATGAGGGAGGCGGCGGCCCTTGTTCAGCGACTGCTTGGGGAGCGTTTCAGTGTTGATGTTCACCACGGCGGGGGCAACCTGATGAGCGATCCTCACGAAGTCGTTGGGCGGCACTGTGGAATTGAGAACCTTAAGGGGAGTGGCGTCGGCGCTCATATTCTGCTTTTCTTGTCCACGGACTCCGTGAGCCGCAAAAGAACCGGCCACGATGAGGGCCGAAAGGGTAGCGAGCAGGACAAATGCAGAAGCGAGACGGCGCGAGCTCAGCCGTTCAAAAAGCGAATTCATGGGTTCAATGACCTCTTCCGGTGACCAGCCTTGCGGCTGGAATGTGGGGTGCACCAATTACCAGTATAGCCAGTGGACCGCTTCGCGGGACAGAGTTTTGCGCCGCTGTTTCGTTTGATGCTGGACACGGGAGAGGTGCGAGCGTGGGACGCGGGATATTCGGGATGGCCTCAAGAAAAGTCATTCTCGGCGCTCCAGTTGTGTTGCATGCGGATCACGCATGGAGAACAGAGGCCCGGACCCCAGAGGCAACGTATTCTCTCCATCTTTCGGTGGATTGGAATCTCCTGGGCCCTCTTGGAATCTTCTAAGTACAACAGTTGTTTAGACGCGAATGGGAGGAAAGAGTCGCAGAATCGCCGTGATAACATCCCTCATGGATTCAGCCAGGAATATAGCATCGATTGCCATTGCGGCTCTTGCGGGCGCGCTCGCAGGACCATTGTGTAAGGCGCAAAACGCACCGCAGCCGACCCCGAGCATTCTGGATCGCCTGAACGCGATGGTTGGAGGGGGTAAGAGCGCTTGGACGCCGGACCAGTTGGCGACGATGGCACGGCTGCGCGACGCTGCGCTGAGGGACCCCTACGCGCTTAACGAATTGCGTCATTTGACTAACAATATTGGACCGCGTCTGAGTGGGTCGCCCCAGGCGCAGCAGGCCGTGGATTATGTAGCAAGCGAAATGCGGGCGCTGGGCGCAGAGGTTCGCACGGAGAAGGCCAGGGTTCCGCACTGGGTGCGCGGTGTAGAAACCGCCGAGGTGGTGGCCTGGCCAGGACAGACGCCAGGTACGACGCAAAAGGTGGTGTTAACGTCGCTGGGAGGAAGCGTGGCTACTCCGCCCGAAGGGCTGACAGCGGAAGTGGTGGCGGTAGACGACTGGAACCAGCTCCATGCACTGCCAGCGGGTGCCGTAAAGGGCAAGATTCTGCTCTTCAATCACAGGTTTGACAAGGAACTGGCCGCACAGGGCCAAGGACTGGATGCATATGCGGGCGGGGTGGTTTATCGCGGAGCGGGGCCGATTGCCGGCGCCGCATTGGGCGCGGTTGCCGTGTTGGTGCGTTCAGTGGGCGGAGCAGACTACCGGCTTCCACATACTGGATTGACACAGTACTCGGAGGGAGTTCCCAAGATTCCTGCTGCGGCGGTGGCGGCTGAGGATGCCGATCTGCTGAAGGACCTTACCAGCCAAGGTCCGGTGAAGCTGCATCTGACATTGACGCCGCAAACACTGCCGGATGCGAACAGTTTCAACGTGATTGCTGATTGGAAGGGAAGTGAGCATCCGGAGCAGGTGGTGGTGGTTTCAGGTCATCTGGACTCGTGGGATTTGGGGACGGGCGCTATCGATGATGGCGCGGGCGTGGTGGTTTCGATGCAGACGATTCACTTGCTGAAGGAGCTGCGGATTCGTCCAAAACGGACTGTGCGTTTTATTGCATGGATGAGTGAAGAAGAGGGATCTCAAGGCGCGGCGGCTTACATGGTGGACAACAAGGACCAGATGGCGAACCATATTGGCGCGATTGAGTCGGACCTGGGCGCTGATCATCCATCGGGCATTTACTACGCAGGCAAACCCGCGCTGGGCGAGTGGCTGCGGCCGGTTTCTCAAGAGCTGGACGCGATTGGAGCGGAGACGCTGGTGGCAGCCCCGGAGACGGGCGAGGACATTGGCGGGCTCACGGAGAAAGGCGTACCGAGCTTTGCGCCGGTGCAGGATAGTCGCTTCTACTTTAACTATCACCACACGGCGGCCGATACCTTCGACAAGGTGGACCCACAACACCTGAACGAGAATGCGGCGGTGATGAGCGTGCTGGCGTATGCGCTGGCGGACTCGGCGGATACAGCACCGAGATGAGGAGAGAGACCAGGGAATAGGGACGGAAACCGGAACACAGGAAAAGTGTGCACGGTGTGCAAAATTGAGGGTCTATATGGCTGTGCAATGAGTGAGATCCTTCGGCCAAAAGACTGCGGACGGAGATTTGGTCCGAATTAGTGTGAGAACGCAGTGCTATAAGCGTGCATAAGAAGGCCGAACTCACACGCAGAAGTGGTTACGAGGTTCGAAATAAGGCCAAATCAGGGTGCTTTTGAGCAGGTTTTGGCGTGCTTTTGGGCACGATTCTGCGCGGCTCTGCGCACGGACTTGAGAGCGATACCTTCGTATTGCAACTCGAGGCAGTTCATTGGCGACCGGGTTGGAGATGGTTATGCCTCCAGTGACTTCATTGACTTATTGCAGATTAGCGACGGAATCAGGGACCGTTTTCTGCGTCTGTTTGATCTGGATGGCAGCGCCAAGGCATGCTGCCGGAATCATGAGGATGATTCCGACGATCCCGCCCCAGCGAGGTGCGGAATGCGCTTCCGGAAAAGGGGCCGCGATCATGACGTACAGCGTGAACGCCACTTCAATGGCACCCATGGTTGCGGCGTGAGTCAGGCGGGAGCGGCGTGCTATGAACGCCGTGACATAACCGCCGACCGCGATTGAGAACGTGGTGTAGGCCAACATGAACAGCCGGGCCGAAGAGCTCTGCGCGAGAGCCGCCGCGTCGGGCAGCGCCGCTGGAAACATGTGCATGAGAAGCGGATCAGCGGCTGCTTCGATTGCGAACGAAACTATGGTCAGCACGACAATTCCAGCGACGACCGCCAGGATGCTGCGAAACATTTTGACTCCTCTTCATCTAGCTGAAGTTGAAGGCTTGCGCCTGCGGGGAGATTTCTGCACTGGTAAGTACAGGTCTGTCCGATTGAGCACTGAGTCCTTGTCCATATGGACTCCCCTGGCGATGGCAAGGGCTGGATCCGTGCGGAAGGTATATTTTGACGACGCGCGAACGCCGTCAGCGACATGGCGGAAACCTTGAATCAGGGTCGAGTAGGGACCGATGTGTTCAGCTACGGCGTATGCCCCCCCGACGAACTCGATGCATCGGATGGTTCGCGTACCTTTGGCAACGGTGTCGATGGGGACACAAGCGTCAGTTCGTTGCGCCGGGCCTGGCGTGACGGTGGGATCGTCGTGATAAAAACTCAGCGGTATGGGACGGTAGAGGATGTTGTGACGTTTCGCCCACTCAACCAATGTGTTCCAAATCCGGTCGTCTTTGGTGAAGGCTGCAGGAATCTCAGAATATGCTCCGACGTGCATGACGGACAGGAGGTGCATGGAGCGGAGCGATTCGAATTTCACTTCGGAAAGACAGCAGCCATGGCCACGAAATGAGCGGTTGGCCTCAAGGCGGCGAACTTGCAGGACCTTGGCGTTCTTCCGGCACTCGCGCGGTGTGCTACCAAAGTATCGGCGGAAGGCGCGCGTAAAGGTTTCATGATTCTTGAAACCGACAGAGAGGCAGACATCAAAGATGCGTTCATCGGTGATTTGTAATTTGTAAGCAGCCTTTTCAACGCGAAGCCTCTCGACATACTTCTTAGGCGTTTCGCCTACGACACTGGAGAATATGCGCTGGAAATGAAACGAGGAGTAGCCATATTTCCCGGCCAATGAGCGTAGATCCAAGTCTCGATCCAGATTCTGCTGGACCTCGATGAGCAGTGGGATCAATTCCTGGAACGAGTTTCGAGACGCAGCGCCAGAGCCCATGCGACCCAGTTTACCTAAGTTGATTCGGCATTCTTGACGTTTCTTGCGATTTGGAGTTTTGGCTTGAGATTGTTGGGCCCGAGATCGCGCTGAAGATGACGAAAGTGCCCGATGGCTGGAGGTACGGACTTGGAGCAGTGCGCATGGTCGGCGGGTTTCTTTGAAAACTCAGGTGACTCTTTGGACTTTTCAAACATCCAACATTTCGCAGTCGGCAAATTGCAACTGCTTCGGTGCGGTGCGTGACGTGAGAAGCAGATTGCGACAGGGCTGTGTGGGTCCAGATCCGGATCCGGGTCCAGGATGTGTTGTTTGAGAGGATTTGTTTCGATCATGGAGAAAGCCCGGGAAGCGGAATATGAAGAGGCGTTTGTCGAAGTGGGCGGCGCCCGGGTTCACTATCTCCACGCGGGAAGCGGGAGACCGATGCTGCTCATCCACGGGCTGGTCGGCTCAAGTCGAAACTGGCGGAACAACATTGAAGCTCTTGCTGAGCACGGCAGCGTGTATGCGATTGATCTTGTAAACATGGGCAAGTCGCAGCGGGTGGGAGAAGTGGATCCGGGACTTCAAGCTGCTGCGAATCGAATCATCGCAGTGATGGACGCGCTTGGACTTGCAGAAGCCGATGTGGTTGCGCACTCGCACGGGGGCGCGATCGCGCTGATGCTTGCGGCGTTGTTTCCAAGGCGTGTGAAGCGGCTGATCCTGTTCGCGCCAGCCAATCCTTACTGTCGCTCAGGTGATTCTTTTGTGCGCACCTACAGCACTTTGTGGGGTGGGTTTTGCGCCAGGCTGCTGCCGTATTCTCCAACACCGATTCAACGCCTGGTACTGGGAGAGATCTACGGAGGCTCAGACGGCGTGGTCGACAGCTGCCTGCAGGAGGTTGTGGACGGGCTGCGCAACCCGGTTACATTGCGCCACGTTCTCCGTATTATTCGCGGCTGGTTCTCAGAGAGAGACAAACTGAAAGCCTCGTTGGGCCGTGTGAAGAAAATTCCGATACTGCTGGTTTGGGGTGGTCGCGACTGCACGGTCAGCGTGAGTTCCGCCGCTAAGCTGCACCGCAAACTAAAAGGTTCAGAACTCGCCGTACTTCCAGGTGCAGGTCATGCCGTCTTCGAGGAGAGACCGGAGTTGGCGAATCGTATCGTGCTTGAGTGGCTTGATCGTCATCCGCTGCCTGCGATGCGGCAGGGCGATACGTCGCGAGCCATTTCTGTTGCCGGCGGAGCCAAAAGGAGCAACGCGATCAGAAGTCTATCGCCGGGGACTTAACGACACGTGTGGAGTGTTTGATGAAACGCTATTGCCGATGCTTGCCTTGCACCGCGGTGGCGAAGGCGTTCCAGACCTTCAGATTGCCAGGGTATTCCTTCAACATGCGTTCGGGATGAAATTGAAGTCCTACCACGAAAGGGGCCTCAGGGTCGTAGTAGGCCTCAATCAAGCCATCATTCGCATGGGCCATGGGGCGGAAGCGAGGGGCCAGCTTACGAATTCCCTGGTGATGATAGCTGTTCACACGCAGATTCTTGCGGCGATACCAACGGGACAGTGGCGTGCCGGGGACGATGGAGGCTGGATGGCGGAACGTGTCGTAGTTCTCATAATCGATATGCGGACTGTGCGAACCTCTTTCCTTTTGCACGTCTCCATATAGTGTTCCGCCGCAGACAACGTTGAGCAGTTGCGATCCGCGACAGATGCCGAGGATAGGGATTTCCAGACGTAACGCGCGTTTCAACAGGCGAATCTCGATTTCATCTTTGAGTGGATGCGTTTGTTCGAGGTATTGGAAGTTGGTTTTCCGCGCTTTGAAGCGCTTGGGCTCGACGTCTTCACCTTCGACGAGCAGAAGGCCATCCATGCGTTCGCTGTACTGCGGAAGGCATGCCAGCGTGCCGTCGACCACGGGGACGATCACCGGAATGGTGCCCAGGCGAATGAGGAGTTCGAGATGCAATTCGCCAACGTAATCGATGATCTTGTTTTTTCTGATTGTCTGGCGAGAGACGACGAGAACGACGGGGCGACTCATCCTACAACTATCCTCAATGCTTCGACCAGGCGCATATCCTTCTCGCGGCCCTGCGAGGCAACTCGAACGTGAAATGCGTCCATGCCGAGTTTATTGGAGCAATCGCGCACGTACATTCCGTGTTCGTCGAGCAGCCTGGTTTGAAGCTCGGTGGCGTTCATGCCGTTTTGAATTTTGAAGAGAACAAAATTGGCGCCGGTGGGATAGACCTCAAGACGAGTAACGGTGCGCAAATTTGCCTGCAGATGGCGCATGTCATCGATCAACCGCTTGCGGCCCTGGTGATAGGCGGCATCATGGTCTGGCAGAAGCGAAAGGAAATACTGTGCCAGCGTGTTGAGATTCCAAGTTGGGACAAAGCGGCGCAGACGGTTGAGGATGTAGAGATTTGCGCTGTAGCAATAGCCCAGGCGCAGACCGGGCACTCCGCAGTGCTTGCTCATGCTGCGCACAATGAGCAGATTGGTAAACTGGTCGGCGAGTGGTAGCAGGCTGGGAACAACATCTCCTGAAAAATCGATGAACGACTCATCGACGATTACCAATTGCAGATCGCGCGCACGGTGCAGGAAGTCCAGCATCTCCTCGAGGGGAATGAACTGGCCGGTTGGATTGCCGGGGTTAATGACGAGCAGGGACTCGAGCTTGCGCTGATGCACCCAGGCTAGATAGTCGTTGAGGCGCAGTTGATAGCGGTCTTGCGGATCGAGCGGATAGAGTTCGGCATTCCGCAGGTCCTTCATTTTTTCGATGTACTCGCCGAAGGTGGGGATGGGCACAGCGATGCGGTCGATCAGGGTCATATCAATCAACGAGATGAGTTCAGTAGCGCCATTGCCGATGATGAGGCGCTCCGGATCTACGCCCAGCACGGAGGCCAGATGGTTCTGACTCATCAGCGGGTTGCTGGAGGGATAGGACTTGATGAGGTTGGGGAGGCTACGTTGCAAATCGTCAAGCATCTCGGGGGTTGGGTAATAAGGATTGGCGATAAAGCAGAAATCTACGATCTCCTTGGCTTTTTCGTAGCCCACGAGGTCGGTAATCGCAGGTGAATGCGAGGTCTCATAGAAGAGATGCCTTCTGACTTCGGCTGCCGAATCAGCATATGCCGCATTTTCAACCGTATTGGTTTTCATCTCAGGTTTTCCGGTGGGAGTTTTGATCCCAGCGCGAGGCTATCCTTTGCCGGCCTAGAGCGTCAACTGGCAGCAGGTGAATTTAGTTGTCAACTCAGGAAGCCTGTTATGTTTCAACGATCACGGCGTGGTCGAAGATGGGTGGGCGCGATAGAAGGGGAAAAGGGAGGGCCGTGCTGAAGATGACAGCACGGCCTCCCGGATGCTCGCAATCCGCAAGTTTGCCGCTAATTTGTAAACGGCTTGTTGTTGACTTCGTCGAAATCCTGCTCTTTCTTTGCGGCTTTGTGGGCGGCTTTGTCGGCGATCTGATCCACCTTCTTTTCAGTTTTGTTGCTGGAGGTGTCGGACTCGTCGCCCGGCACGGTCGAAACTATGTTGTTGTGCAGTTCCGAATTCGGTTTGCTTGTGGTCGCCATTGGTTATCGCTCCTGCCGTTTGGATGCCTTGCCTATTGGCCAAGATGTATGGCGCGCCGGAGGCAGGGAGGTGTATGCGCAGATGATCGGATGCAGAAAGAGTGGAAAGGAAACTTTTCGGAGTGCAAGGGAGTTGGCGAAACGGAGTTGTTATTGCGTTTCGATATTGCCCGCATAGGCTTGCTTGCCGGATACGTAGGTCTCTTCCACCACAGTGTGAAGAATGGCTGGAGGGACGATCTTGTACAGGTCGCGGTCAACGAGGATGAAGTCTGCATCATAGCCGGGGGCTAGCTTGCCTTTGTGCTTTTCGGCGAACTCGGCGTAGGCAGAACCTTGTGTGTAAGCGTAGAGGGCCTGACCGCGGGTCAACTTGTTTTCAGGGAAATAGGTTTTGGTTCCGGCTTCATTCTTACGGGTAACGGCTGCGTAGAGGCCGCGGAAAGGCGTGATGGGCTCGACTGGGTAATCGGTGCCGAAGGCGAGGGGGACACCCGCGTCAAGAAACGCTTTCCACGCGTAAGAGTAGGCTGCGCGTTGCGGGCCGAGGCGGGACTCAGCCCAGTTCATGTCGGTGAGCAGATGACTGGGTTGCATGCTGGCGATGACGCCGAGGGACTTGAAGCGCGGGATGTCCGCCGGGTCGACGACTTGCGCGTGCTCGATACGGTTGCGTGGTGGGAGGCCGGCCAAAATTGGATAGCACGGTGATCCGTCTTTGAGTTTACACAGTGCAGGAGAAGCCGGTTTTGTGGGAGTGGTGTTGTTGGAGCAGGGAAGTTTTTCATCCCAGATTTCATACGGCTGACCGGCTGGGCGGCAAGGACCGGGTTGATAGACGGGCAAGGTCTGGGGTTTCTCGGCCAGTGTGAAGGCGTCGAGGGCCATGGATGTTGCTTTGTCGCCGATGGCGTGGAAGCCGAGCTGGAAGCCGAACCGCGCGCGCTCGACGGCCATCTTGTTGAGCTGATCCTGCGTGTATTGAGGAAGGCCGGTGTTGCCGGGATCGTCTGCGTAGGGAGATTTCATTGCCGCGGTGCGAGAGCCGAGAGAGCCATCCATGAAGCCTTTGAGGAAGCCGGTGCGGAGCATGGGGTCGCTCATGTCATGGTGATTGCGCATGCGGATCAGATCGGGCAATGGAGCATTGAAGGGAAGCCACTCGGTGATGCGCAGATTGAGCTTGCCTTCCTTCTCGAGTTCCTCGTAGACGAGGAAGTCTTCCCAGTCGCTGAAGTCCTGCACGCTGGTGACGCCGTGGGCGAGGGCGTCGGCGATGGCGAGCTCGTCGCCGCGACGACGGTCTTCGTGGCTGGGAGGCGGGATAACTTTCTCGATAAGGCTCTGTGCCGACTCGCGCAGAATGCCGGTGGGATTGCCGCTGGTATCGAGATCAATGGCTCCGCCTTGCGGAGGAACGGTTTTGCCGGTGATGCCTGCAGCAGTGAGTGCGGCGGAATTGGCGATGGCGATGTGGCCGTCGATGCGACCGAGAAATGTGGGATGGCCGGCAGTGACGCGGTCGAGGTCTTGCCGGGTGGGGAGGACTTTTTGTTCCCAAAGTGTGTGGTCCCAGTTGCCGCCGGTAAGCCAATGTCCGGAGGGTGCGGCGTTGGCGAATGACTGAATCTTGGCGAGCATTTCGGCAAGAGATTTGACGCCGGTGAGGTCGACGTTGAGCTTGGTGCGGCCAGCGCTGCCGAGATGCACGTGAGCGTCGTTGATGCCAGGGAAAATATAGGTGCTGGTGCTGGCGGTGTTCAAATCGCGAAGACGGGTGGAGGGGCCGGCGAGGCGGGTGATGGCTTCGGTTGTACCGACGGCGAGGACTTTGCCGCCGCCGATGGCCATGGCTTGGACGATTTCAGGCTTGTCATTGGCCAGGCCATTGCCGGAGTAGATGACCCCGTTGAAGAAGATGATTTCGGGGACGGTATCGAGCTTGGTCGGCGTGGGAGTAACCGACTTGACTGGAGTATGCGTGGAGGGGGCGGTTTGAGCGGGGCAGAGGGATGCGGTTGCCAGGGCTGTGGCGAGGAAGAAAGAAGAAGAACGCATGGGCGGAGTTTAGCAGAGAAAGGCAGGAGCATTTGTCCCGGCCACTGTGGGTATTTTTGAGAAATTCGGAGTAAATCGGCATTGACAACGATCCTGCAGGATCGTCTGTTACTGAAAGAGCCGTGCGCTGTTACAGAGTCATTTGTGCAACCGGTTTTGGATACTGCGGGGTTTGCGCAAGTGAATTTTGTGAAGTTATTCTTGTGAATCGCCGTTGAAGGGACGCCCAACTCGATCACGGCGAACGGAGAACTGAACGTCATGAGCGATAAGTGGTACACGCGGCCTGTGCTGTTCGTGGGGGATATCGACAGGTCCGTCGATTTTTACGTGAAGCAGCTTGGGTTCACGCAAGCGTGGCGATATGAGGACGAGGGGAAGGGGTTGGTCGCGCAAGTCGATCGGCATGGTTGCGAACTGATTCTCTCTTGTCAATGGCCCGGCAAAGTGGGCAAGGGCCTGATGTTCATTTCGCTCGATCCCGGCGTGCTGGATGCCTTGCGCGCGGAACTGGAAGGGCGCGGCGTGGCTGTGAAGGACGGGCAGTGGGGCTATCGGCTCATGGTCGTTGCGGACCCGGATGGCAATGAGCTCTACTTTCCGTATCCGAAGTCGGTTGCTGCTGGCTCCGGCGAAATGTCGCGCCCCAAGTATTGACCTGAAGGGCCGGGGTTCTGTCTGGATCGGTGACCAGCCATTCTCCGTTACACGCAACTGAGGCCGCCCTAGATCGAGCTTTACGTCGATAATGCCCTATGTGGCTGGTGCGACGCGATGGCTGACCTGCCTCGCGCGAATGCCAATTTGATCGGGAGTTTTGGAAGGAGATGACATGCAAGGAACGGCGCGGAGAGGCTTAAGTTTTGGGATGATTATATCTATCGCACTTGTGGCCAGCGCTATTTTGGCAGGCTCGTTTCGATCGGCAAAAGCAGAAACCGGAAACGCGCTGGGAAGTTACCTGGATGTCGAGAATGGCAAAATCTATTACGAAGAATGTGGAACGGGTGATGAGGCTCTCGTGCTTTTGCACGATGGAGTCGTGCATTCTGCCGTGTGGGATGATGTTTGGCCAAGTTTATGCAGAGAGTTCCATGCAATTCGATACGACCGCCGTGGTTACGGGCGTTCGCCAGCGGCCACCGGCTGGTACACGGAAACCGATGACTTGTCCGTGCTCCTCCGGCATCTGCAGGTGCGCCGTGCGATGCTCGTGGGCAGCTCTCACGGCGGCGAACTATCGATCGAATTTACTCTTGAGCATCCAAACTTGGTTGAGCAACTCGTTCTGGTAGGGGCGGTTGTTCACGGATATCCCTTTTCCGATCACTTCTTGATTCGAGGCGCGGCTACCTGGGCTTCGGTCGATCAAGGCAACACTGCTGCGGCCATTGCACGAATCGCAAATGACAAATTTCTCACAGCGGCCGATCATCCCTCAGCGCGCCAGAAGATTCGCGATCTCTTAACCGTGGCACCCCAGGATTTCACGCACAATGACATGGCCCGCGCTGTTCCGTCGTCGTTGCCTCGTCTGCACGAGATTCATGTGCCAACGCTCATCTTGGTCGGCGATGCCGACATCCCTGACGTCCACGCACACGCGGGAGCCATCGAGACGGCCATTCCCGACTCGCGCCGAATCGTGGTTTTAGATGTTGGTCATCTCATGTATATCGAGAAACCGGAAGAGTTCCTGACAATCGTCACGCGTTTTCTTGAGGCCAATCGCTTGTACGAAGGACCTGCAAAAGTTCAGTGAGCGAAGCCGTGTTTGGATTGGATTACCGCCAACTCGATAGTCACTAATTCAGCGGCGTTCACGAGCAACTTGGTCCGGCAGTGTTGGATTTCGACGAGATGTCATAAAACTATTGCTCGGCGGCCCATTCGGACATTGCGAGGGTGAGAAGCAATACGCGGCGAAGGCCCACTTCGCGATCTTTGGCGGAGTACCACTCGGCTTGGGTGTGAGCGCCTCCGCCTTCGCCGCCGGCTCCCATGGACAAGGATGGAACGCCGAGCGAGAGCGGGATGTTGGCGTCAGTGGAACCGAGGCGAAGATCGGTGCGCAGACCCAGATGACGGTCGACTGCGCGCAAGGCTTCAATTAAAGGCGAGTCATCGGGGAGATGGGCTGCGGGTCGGTCGCCGATTTTTTCGATGGAAAAGGTCAGGGGGCCCTGTTTACGAGGCGCAGTGGTCTTGGCGGCGCGGTTCGATCTTTCGACGGCGTCTTCCACGGCGCGGTGCAGTGTAACTTCAAGGCGAAGTAACTGCTCTGCGCAGGTGGAGCGAAAATCGATGGAGGCCTCAACCTTCTCAGGGATGGAGTTCACACTTGTACCACCCTGGATGGTGCCGATGTTGAGCGTCGTGCGCGGCTCATCGGGAATCTGCGTTTGAGTGAGAACCGCCAAGGCGGACGCGAGGGCAACGATGGGATTCGGAGTTCCCGCGTCTGTAAAGCTGTGACCGCCGGGGCCGGTCACCTGGACGCGAAATCGGCGGCTGCCAAGACCTTGCGTCACTGCCGTATCTGCACCGGCACCATCAAGGACGATATGGGCAGCGATTCGGCCAGCCAGAGCTCTTTGGTTGTAAAGGTGACGAACGCCACGCAGGTCGCCTTCGCCTTCCTCGCCTACGTTGCCGAGGAGGATGAGTTGCGCGGGTAACTGGACTTTGGAGCGGATCAGAGCGTGGGCGATAGCCAGCATGCCGACGACGCCGGCGCAGTTGTCGCATGCGCCTGGGGCCTCAAGCCGGTCGCCATTGACGATTGGGTTCAAGCCTGTCTTTTCAGGAAATACGGTATCGAGATGCGCGGAGAGAACGACGACCGGGCCGGTACTCTCAGGGGAAAGCTGCTGGGCGGGGAGAAATCCGAAGACGTTGCCGACCGAGTCCGTCTGCAAATGCTGGAGCCCCGCCTCGGCAAAGCGCGCGGCGAGCCACTGGGAGCGAGCTTCTTCACCGAAGGGCGGCGCGGGAATTGCGACGAGATCTGCCTGCCAATCCATGATCGTTTTTGGATTGCCGTGGAGCCAGGTGAAAGCGGCATGGACAGGCCTTTGCGCGGCCAGCGCCGTGACTCTTGAGAAGGCCGAAGTTCGAGAGAGCGAGGGCATACGGCTGGTTTCAGGGTAGCAGGGGCGGGCGAGAGAGGAGAGGACAGGGCTAAGGTTCGGGTCGGGATTCTAACGGGGATTGCGGGTCATTTGCGCTTCAGGTTCTTGCGTTTCTTTTCCTCGTACATTGCCTGATCAGCCAGGGTCAGCAGATCTTTCAGGGATTGCTTGCCGTGTTCTTGCATGGTGGCGTAGCCGGTGCAGAAGCTGAAGGGGAAAGACCGACCGGCTTTCGAATTCGACGCGATGGAGGCGGCCTCCAGGCGCTGTGCGGCAATTGAGATGTCCACATGGCTGCACTGGCAGACCACCGCAAACTCGTCGCCGCCGACGCGCCCCGTTACATCCGTTTCACGAAACGTTTGCTTGAGGAGCGCCGCTGTTTCAGCGAGGGCCGCGGAGCCCGTGGCGTGGCCAAGGGAGTCATTGATTTCCTTCAGATTGTCCTGGTCGACGAACAGAACGGAGAGAGGAAGCTGGGATCGGCGGGCGATGCGGATTGCCTGTTCGGCCAGAAGGGTGAAACCGCGGAGGTTGTAGAGGCCGGTCAACTCATCCCGGAGAGTGAGGTCATGAATCTCCTTCTCCATGCTGTTGATGCGCCAGGTGAGGAACATGAGAAGGGCAAAGGCCACAGCGGTGGAGATGGAAACGAGGATGGCATTGGCGTAATGGGAGGGCATATGCAAAGTCATAAGCAGGCGGGCTCTTCCGGTCTCGCGCAGAAACGACAGCACAAGGGCAAATGGCCCGAGGGTGCGGGCAATCCTTGCACCGATGCCGCGGCCAAGGAAAATCGAAAAGACGCCAATCTCGGCTCGGCGAAGAAAGGCGATAAACGTGAGGAGCGCGAGGCAAACCAGGGTTTGAGGCGAAGTGCGGGTGATGGGGGATATGCCGTAGATTCGCATTGCGCCGAAGATTTGTCCGGACACAAGTGCCAGCACCAGGAGCCCGAGACAGATGGCGAACAGGTCGGCGATACGAACGGCGATGCGCGATCGCACCCGGATCAGCGCCAGGGTGATCCCCAGCAGGGCAAGCCCGGTGGCGGTTTGCGGCGAGGGCCTGTCCGGCCAAGGCGACGTGGAATGGGGGTCGAAGGGGAAGAAGTGCTCGAGGCCGACAGAGATGTGAAACCCGTACTCGGCGAGGATCACCGTACCCAACAAAGCTGTGAGGATCGCGAGCAGTTGGCTTAGCCGGTGTGTTCGGAGGGAATAGTGGGATTCAGAGAGCTCGAAACTGAGGGTAGCGAGGAGTAGGCCGGCTGCGGATTCGGCGGCCATCAGTCGCCAAACGCCGGGTAGAAAGGTGTCCAGCGGAGGGAAAAACCATGCGAACAGTGTGAGGCCTGCGACGATGGCTACCGCTATCAGGCAGATCAGGTTGATGGGGGCCGGAATTTGCAGGAGTGTCGGGTCGGGTTCGCCGAAGGACAGGGGTGGGTTGAGCTTAGGCATCTTAGAGAAAAGAGAATCTTGCATATCGTGAAAAGAAGATCAATTCCACGTTGAAGTTGCAGTGTAAACCTTCAGAGGATGTGGGCGAAACTATGGCGTGAATATGACGGCGGCGCAGGCACTGGGCAAATCTGCGAAATCGCGGGCGAATAGAACACTGACCCCCTCCGCGCTGATACACTCTCGACTGGCCGCTTTTCAGGATCGTTCGCGACCCTCAGTAAGGAAAATGACACAATCCGCTCCGATTTCAACAATCAATGACCTTTTTCTCCGGATCGCCGGAGCTGCCAACCCGCGCGCCGTGCTGTGGCAGGACGAGTTCGGGAAATGGCAACCGATTTCCTCGGATCAGATTTACCAACGGGTTCGCGCTTTGGCGGAGACTTTCCTCAGCTGGGGCGCGAAGAAGGGCGACCGCATCGCACTGATCTGCGAAAACCGCTGGGAGTGGCCTGTGACGGACTTTGCCACTCTGGCGATTGGAGCGGCGGATGTGCCGATCTATCCGACTCTGACGGGGGAGCAGGTTGCGGCACTTATTCAGGATGCCGGATGTCGCATTGCTTTGGTGTCGACACGGCAGCAGTTCGACAAGCTGAATGCTGTGCGCGGGCAAACGCAACTGGAACGAATTGTGATGATGGATTCCGGGGCGCCGGAGGGAGCGATTGCTTTCAGTTCGCTAATGGCCGGGGCTGATGAGCGCGGAAGCGAACGCGATCGGGTTTTCGATGCGCTTGTACGCTCAACGGAACCGAAGGATTTGGCTACGCTGATTTACACGTCAGGGACCACGGGAGAGCCGAAAGGCGTGGCGCTGACGCATGGGAACATTGCTGCGAACCAGAACATTGCCGCTGCGGATTTCGATTTCGGTTCGACCGATGCATGTATTTCGTTTCTGCCGCTCTCGCACATCACAGCGCGTGCGCTGGACTACGTGATGTATATGTACGGAGCGCAGGTGGCGTACTGCTCGAAGTTTGACACGCTGCCGCAGGCGATGAAGGAGATCAGGCCGACGGTGCTGGTGGGCGTTCCGCGGGTGTATGAGAAGATCCGGCAGGCAGTTGAGCAGAAGTCGGCTGCGTCGCCGGTGAAGAAACGGTTGCTGGCTTTCGCGGTGGGATTAGGGGCGAAATATCGAGATACGGTTTATCACGGGCTCAAGCCGAGTTCGCTGATGTGGAAGCTGGCTCAGAAGCTGGTTTACTCCAAGGTGCTGGAAGCATTTGGAGGGCGGGTGAGGATCTTTGTTTCGGGAGGCGCGCCACTGGGAATTGACACTGCGCTGTGGTTTGCCTCGGTGGGGATTGCGCTCTGGGAAGGATATGGGCTGACGGAAACTTCGCCGGTGATTGCGCTGAATACGCCGCTTCACCAACGGATGGGGACCGTGGGACTGCCGTTGTCAAATGTGGAATTGAAAATGGCTGGAGACGGAGAGCTGCTGGTTCGCGGGCCTTCAGTGTTTAGCGGCTATTGGCAGAAACCGGAGGCGACTGCAGAGTGTTTCGACGAGGAGGGGTATTTCCGGACCGGGGACATTGCTCACCTGGATGCAGATGGATATCTTTCTATCACCGACCGGAAGAAGGAACTGCTGAAGACCTCTGGTGGCAAGCTGGTGGCGCCGCAGCCGATTGAAAACAAGCTGAAGAATAATGTGCTGATTGCGCAAGCGGCGCTGGTGGGTGACAAGCATAAATTTGTTTGCGCATTGCTGTCGCCGAATTTTGCAGCGTTGGAAGATTGGGCGAAGCAGCATGGAATTGAAGCGAAGTCGCGGGCGGATCTGGTTGCCGGGAGCCGAGTGATTGCGCTTTATGGGGAGATTGTGCGCGAAGTCAACGGCGGGCTAGCAAATTTTGAAACGCTGAAGCGGTTCAAAGTGGTGGCCGATGAGTGGACGCAGGAATCGGGTGAACTGACTCCCTCAATGAAGCTGAAGCGTCGGGCGATTATGGCTCGATACGCGGGCGTGATCGCCGAGCTCTACGCGGACGAAGCAACCGCACGAGGCGAACGGGATAGGTAAGTCCTCTGCCGAGCTCCTTGCCGAAGAGGGCACGCTTGATCCACATGAGGTGGAGGCCGCGGAAGAAGGGCGCGCCCCATGCGCCGACGGCGAGCAGGCTGCCAAAAAGGACGACGGCATCGATGCTTTCTCGTCCGGCGCTAGACCAGTAGGCGTTGGGCTCGAGATTTAGCCAGAGGGCAAACTCGTCGAGGGTGAGCGCGGCACCGACGCCATAGCTGATGGACATCAGGCGGCTGAAGAAGATGGACATTTCTGTGTGCTTTTGTCCCAGGTCGAGAAGCCAGCCGTAGCCCACCAGCAGCAGGATGAGGATGCCCCACACCAGGTGATGAATGTGATGGCCGCGTACCATGACCCACTGGAATGGACCCTGCTGATGGACGATGCCACGGACCAGAAAACGCACGCCGGCGAAGGTGACCGTAAAAGAGACCGAGGCGAGAAACATGCGGCGGCGGGGCCGATCGGGGATAGTGGTGCGGACGAGAAATCCAAGGCGCGTCAACTGAAGCAGCACCAGCAAGACTGCGATAACCAAGCCGGCAAATGCCAGCAGTAACAGCGCTCCAGTTCCGGGCATATCTAACTATTATGGAACGCGATTTCCGGGAAGAAGCAGCCGAACGGGAATAACTACGGAGGGATATCTGCGAAGAGCGTGAGCGTTGTCACGATTTTGCTTTACAGGGAGGGGGTACACTGGTTAAGGCGTCGAGGCCGGGCAATTCTGCCTGGTGGAGACGAACAGATTCGGGGCTACTCCCGGCGCGGCTGCAAGTCGAAGTTTTCAAGCGGTCGCGCAATTTCGACCAGGAGATTTTAAGATGCGAGTTGCTTTGTTGACCGGCGGCGGCGATTGCCCCGGACTGAATGCCGTGATCTATGCGGCCGTGAAGAAGGGCATCAACCACTATGGCGATGAGTTCATTGGGTTCCTGAACGGCTGGCGCGGCGTGCTGGATAACAACTTCATTCCGCTGACTCTGGAAAACATCGACGGTATCCAACTGAAGGGCGGGACGATTCTGCACTCTTCGCGGACCAACGTGAAGAAGATTCCGGGTGGAATAGAGAAGGTGCAGGAGGTGCTGAAGGCCAACAAAATAGACGCGCTGATTGCACTGGGCGGCGACGACACACAGTCGGTGACGCTGTACCTGAGTGAGCACGGCGTGCCCAGCGTTGGCGTTCCGAAGACGATTGACAACGACATCAACGGCACCGATCAGACCTTCGGATTTGACACTGCAGTGATGATTGCGACTGAGGCTGTGGACCGCATTCACACCACCGCCGACTCGCATAACCGCGTGGTGGTGGTGGAAGTGATGGGCCGCGACGCGGGGTGGATTGCGTATGCCTCCGGCGTGGCCGGCGGTGCGCACGTGATCCTGGTTCCGGAGAAGGAAATCGACATTGACCACGTGTGCGCGCTACTGAAGTACAACTACGATCACGGGAAGCACTACGGCGTGGTGGTGGTGGCCGAGGGCTGCCATCTGCCTGAGGTTGGGCAGGTGGTCGGTTCGACGCAAGTGGACTCATTTGGACATGCGCGGCTGTCGGGTATTGGCGAGGCGCTTGCCGAATTGATTGAGAAGAAGACTGGATTTGAGACTCGTTCCGTGAACCTGGGACACACGCAACGTGGTGGTGTTCCCACGGCTTTTGATCGCGTACTGGGACAGCGCTACGGACTGCATGCCATCGACATGGTGCACGACAAGAAGTGGGGCCGGATCGCGGTGCTCAAGGGGTTGGAGATCACAGATATCACGATCAAGGAAGCGATTGCTACGAATCGGCGACTGGATCAGCGGTTCTTCGATGTGATTACGGATCTGGAAGCGAAGGTTTAGCCGCAGATTGATTCTAGGAAGACGAAGGCCGTCCTTGTTGCGAGGATGGCCTTCTTTTTTGTGTGCATACCCGGGCCGGAGAAGCGATTACGTTACAGTGGGGTGTGCTCTATCGACTTTACAAGCCGGAGGATTTTACTGCGCTCTATGAGATTGAGGAGATATGTTTCCAGCCGCCGTTCCGGTTTGGTCGAGGATACATGCGGCAGCTTGTGAGCAGTGCCGATGCGGCAACCTGGATTGCAGAGGAAGACGGACAGATGGCCGGGTTTGCCATTGTTGAATGGGAACTGGAGACGGACGGAACGATTGCGTACATTCAGACTCTGGAAGTAGATCCGGAGCAACGCGGAGCGGGCGTAGGCGCGGAACTGCTGAGGCGTGTTGAAGGATCGGCTCGCATGGCTGGAGCTGATCGGATTTGGCTTCATGTGGATGCTGAAAATGGAGGCGCGATTCGCTTGTACGAGCGGCATGGATACCGAATCAATGGCAGAGAAGAGAATTACTACGCGCACGGGCGCGCGGCGTTGGTTTACTCGAAGGCGCTGGAGATGCAACCGGATAGTTAATGGATCTACAAGATGTGACGAGCGTCAGTCTCCATATTTGAAACACGCGTAGAATGTAAGTACACCTCATGTCTATCAGCAATCCCAACCTGCCTAAGTCGATTCTCGCTTTCCGGACATATACGGGGCCGATGTTTGTGCACGACCTGCTGGCCGGGATCACGGTGGGGCTGGTGGCGCTGCCGCTTGCCATGGCGTTCGGCATTGCTTCTGGCGTGACTCCGCAGGCGGGGCTTTACACGGCTGTGGTGGCCGGCTTTCTGATTTCGGCGCTGGGTGGCTCACGTACACAGATTGGCGGACCCACCGGGGCGTTCGTGGTAATCGTCGCGGGGATCGTGGCGCGATTCGGCATGAGCGGGCTGGCGCTGGTTACGCTGATGGCCGGGATTCTGCTGCTGGTGATGGGCTTGACCGGGCTGGGTGCGACGGTTCGTTTTATTCCGCGGATGGTGGTGATCGGGTTTACTAATGGCATTGCCATTCTGATTGCTTCAACGCAGATAAAGGACTTTTTCGGGTTACGTACCGGCGCGGTTCCAAGCGAGTTTCTGCCCCGGGTCAAATTGCTCGCAGAACATTTCAAAAGCCTGAATCCTGCGGCGCTGGGGCTGGGGCTGGGCACGCTAGCGATGCTGATTGTGCTGCCTAGATTCTTCAAGCGGATTCCGGCGTCGATTGTCGCGTTGTTGGTTTGCACGGGGATCAGCGTGGCGTTTCACCTGCCGGTGGAGACTATCGGAAGTAAATTCGGGGGAATTCCGCAGGGGCTGCCGCCGTTTGCGTTTCCAAATTTTCATGCGGAACATATTTTGCCGCTGATTCCTTCGGCGTTTACGGTGGCGCTGCTGGCGGCGTTGGAGAGCATGCTGTCTGCGGTCGTTGCCGATGGGATGACCGGCGACCGGCACAATTCAAATGTGGAACTAGCGGCGCAGGGAATTGCGAATATTGTTTCGCCGCTGTTTGGTGGGATTCCAGCAACAGGCGCCATCGCGCGCACGGCGACCAACATTCGGGCAGGCGCACGATCTCCGGTGGCGGGAATGGTGCACGCGCTGACGCTGCTGGGGATTCTAGTAATAGCGGCGCCACTGGCGAGTTATATCCCGCTGACCACGCTGGCGGCGGTGTTGTTTGTGGTGGCTTACAACATGGGCGAGTGGAGGGAGATTGGCGGGATTCTGCGACTGGACTTTACCGCAATCTCCGTGTGGCTGGTGACTTTTGCGCTGACGGTTTTTGCCGATTTGACGGTGGCCGTTGCGGTGGGCATGTCACTGGCTGCGCTGCTTTATATTCGCCGAGTGGCCGATACGACGACGGTGGTTCCGGTGACGGACGAATATATTCGCGATGGATTGCCGCATGTGCTGCAAGGACGGATTGTGCCGCCGTACGTGACGCTGCTGAGGATTCACGGGCCGTTTCTGTTTGGCACGACGGAGAAGCTGGTGGAAGCGACGGTGAACCTGGAGGCGTTTGCGCCGGTAGTGATTCTGCGATTGCGGAATATGACGGCGATTGATGCGACCGGGATTCATGCCATTGAGACTTTTGCGAAACGGCTGCACGAGTCGGGTAGGAGTTTGATTCTCTGTGGCGCGATGCAACAGCCTTCTAAGCTGCTGAGCGGGTCGCGGTTCCTGGACCGCGTGGGCCGGGAAAACATTATGCCGAATGTGCAGGCCGCGCTGGATCGGGCGAAAGAGGTGCAGGCTGGGCGTGAGGCTGTGGCGAGTTGACAGATAGTTTTACGGATTCCGAGCAAGGGGGTTCCGCTTTCCCCGGTCCCAAGTCGGGATCTGGGGCGCCTAGATTCGGACCTATTCGCGACTGGGGGCTGGGCCATCCGGCGGCTCTTGTAGCGCTCTGATTTGTGATTCGAGGAGTCAGCTTGCCAAAGCTTCTACGACGGCGTCGGGATGGCGGGCAATCACGGTGAGATAGGCGCGGGCGGCGCGGACATCGACGTCGAACGGAAGAGGGAAATGATGCGTTGCTGCGGGCTTCGCTTCTCCCTGGGCGATTGCGGCGGCTTCACGCATGGCCTCGACTAGTTCGTTGGCTACATTCTTGCGCTTCATGTGAATGCTCACAAGATACGTTGCGGTATTGCCGCATCGATGTCAACAACGCCCCAGTACTTTTTTGAGGATCGAAGAGGACGGAGACCGGTGAGGAATGCAGAGAATCCCAGGTCTCAAAGGCGGGACCTGGGCCACCCGTCGGCATGAGTTTCCTTTGAGTGTGGTATATTTGTGCGATTATTCCTCACACTCAAAGGTGATCTGGATTTCCCGTAGGAGCGCTTATGGCGAGACCAAGGGTGTTTGTTAGCTCGACCTACTACGACCTCAAGTATATTCGGGCTTCCCTCGAGATATTTATAGGGTCGCTAGGATTTGATGCAATTCTTTCAGAGAAGGGCGATATAGCGTACACCTCCGATCAGCCATTGGATGAGTCCTGCTACCGAGAGGTCGAAAACGCTGACATATTTACTCTTATTGTTGGTGGACGATATGGATCAGAGGTGAGTGAGGGAGACGGAAAACCGAAAGAATTCTTTGACCGATATGAAAGCATTACGAAGAGAGAGTACGGAGCAGCGGTTGAAAAGGATATCCCTGTCTACGTCCTAATCGAAAAGGCGGTTTATGCCGAGTATAGGACGTTTGTTTTGAATAAGGATATTAAGGGCATCAACTACGCTCACGTAGACTCAGTGAACGTATTCTTGCTAATTGGGGACATCCTATCTAGGCCCCGTAACAACCCTGTCCAGGCGTTTGAGAAATTTGAGGACATCGAATCTTGGTTACGTGAGCAGTGGGCGGGGTTGTTCCGAGAACTTCTGAGGCGCCAATCGCAGCAGCAGCAGTTAACAGGCCTTTCGCAGCAGGTACTACAGCTCAAAGAAACGAATGAGACGCTCAAGAAGTACTTAGAAGCAGTAATGCGTGGGGTTGGCAAACAGGCAACATCCAAGCTCATAAAAAGCGAAGAAGAGCGCCTGTCGAACATCGAGCAGCTCTTCGCATTCAGTCGCAATCCATGGGTGAAATACGTGACCGGTCGCGGTCGTGACATTGAGGTCGAGTCAGTTGCTACCGCTGTGCGGGAGTCTACAGGTTTTGAAGATTTTGCAGATCGAGTTAGGGTCCTCTTCGAGGACCCGGAGGTGGCGGACAGGATTTTGCGCACGTTGCGTCGCCATCCCGGCGCGAGAAACGACTTTAATAAGGCGCGCAGGTTCCTCAATTTGACGCCGTTCGAAGTTCCGGCCGATTGGATATCGAGGCCCGACTATCGCGGGGATGAGTCAGCTCCACGTCCAGACGATGTGCCGGCACCAGATACGGTCGTTGTCGAGAGGGTGAAGGTGGATGCCCTCAGTAAGCCAGCGAAGAAGCGAGTCGCAAGGAGGGTAGCCAAAGTGACACATCAGACGGCCGACGCTTGATGTAGCACTTTCGTCAATTGTGTTTGCCTTTCCATTCGGCGTAGGGGCCTTGGAAGTCTTCTATGCCATCTTGCTTAAAGTTCCATAGCCTGGTGGCTACTTCGTCGATTAAGTCGTGGTCGTGAGTTACTAACAGGACTGTGCCTTCATAGCGCTGTAGAGCTATGTTCAAGGCATTGATGGCTTCCAAGTCGAGATGGTTCGTGGGCTCGTCGAAGATTAGTATGTTGGGCTTGGTCAGGATTAACTTACAAAACGCCAACCTTGCTTGCTCACCACCACTTAGTGCCTTGGTTTGTTTGTCGCCTTCTTCGCCGCTGAATAACATCTGACCGAGGATGCCGCGGATTTCTTCGCTGTGCGCGGCAGGGTTCCAGCGATGCAGCCACTCGGCGACGGTGAGACCATGATCGATGGTGGCGCCGACGTCCTGGGGGAAGTAGCCGATTTGGGCTTCGTGGCCCCAGAAGACGTTGCCGGAGTCGAGAACGAAGCCGGGATCAGACAGGCCGGGATAGTTGGCCAACAAACTTTTGATCAACGTGGTTTTGCCGGCGCCGTTGCGGCCCATGAGGCAGATTTTTTCACCGCGAAGAACGTTGGCGGTGAAGCCGTCGAGGACCTTGAGGTCGTCGTAGAGCTTGGTGACGTGCTTGAACTCAAGGACGTGCTTGCCGCTGGGGCGGATCTGATCGAACTTGATGAAGGGGCGCTGGATGTTGGAGCGGGCGAGGTCGTTTGTCTGGAGGCGCTCGACTTCTTTGCGGCGGCTGGTGACTTGCGAAGAACGCGTGCCGGCGGCGAAGCGTGCGATGAAGTCGTTGAGCTGAGCGATCTTCTTTTCGCGCTGCGAGATTTGCGACTCGAGGGTGGAACGGATCTGAGTTTTGGCCATGACCATGTCGTCGTAGCCGCCGGTGTAAATGATGATGGTTTCGTAATCGATGTCGGCGGTGTGGGTGGTGACGGAGTTCAGGAAATGGCGGTCGTGGGAGATACAGATGAGGGTGCCGTTGTAGTTGTCGAGGAAGTCCTGGAGCCAGTGGATGGAGTCGAGATCGAGGTAGTTGGTGGGCTCGTCGAGGAGCAGGGCCTCGGGCTTGCCGAAGAGGGCCTGGGCGAGGAGGACGCGGACTTTCTGGCCACCCTGCAACTCAGACATTTTGCGCTCGTGGAGGGACTCCGAAATGTCGAGTCCGTCGAGAAGAATAGCGGCGTCAGCTTCGGCGGTGTAGCCGTCTTCGTCGCCGATGACGCCCTCAAGCTCGCCGAGGCGCATGCCGTCTTCGTCGGATAGCTCGGGCTTCTCGTAAATGCGGTCGCGTTCTTCAAGGGCGGCCCAGAGAGGCTTGTTGCCCATGATGACGGTGTCAATGACGCGGAAGGCATCGAAGGCGAACTGGTCCTGACGGAGAACGCCGAACTTGCGGGGACGAACGACGGTGCCTTTTTGTGCGTCAAGTTCGCCGGTGAGGACCTTCATGAATGTAGATTTGCCGGAGCCGTTGGGACCGGTGAGGCCGTAACGGCGGCCCTGGACAAAACTGACACTGACGTCCTCGAAAAGGACCTTTGCACCGTAGCGCATGGAGACATTGCTGACACTGAGCATTCTTTTTCTGGTTCCTATATGTGGGCCGCAGTTTGGTATCGGCTGCGGCGAGCCGGATGAAGACGGGGTTGGGCGTTGTTGGCGCGCTTGGCATGCTTTCCCAAGTCCAAAATCAAGATCTGGGGCACTCGAGTGGTTTCCTAAGTCCCAAAAATGGGAGATGGGGTACTCGAATGCGCCGGAGAACATTAGCTCTTTAAGTTTCTCATATGTACCGCAGGTGAGATAGCCGGATGGTTTTGAGAGGGTTGGGCTGGTTATGAACGGCCGAGACGCCATTGGTTATGGTGCCTGACCGCTTTTGGGGCGATCGTAGGCTGAGTATGCGACGTCTTGACTGGGATGACCTGCAGATGCGCCGAGGTCAAAAAAATTTCGCATGAGGAGAAAACCTTCGGCACATGTCACGCATCAGAGAACCGAGGAAGATAGACTCGGAAAGATCAATCGATTTACCAGTACGTGGCACTGACGGCAAGAGATGTTGAGGAGAGGCCCTCATGTTGACCACGCTCGTTGTGGGGCTCGCCCAACTACGTCGCAAAAGATGGCGCGGGGGCGAAAGCATAAAACGAAATATCAAAGCCGAATTCATTTCGGGTCGGCCTCCGACTGCCTGGCCGGAGCTGCGTTGGGTTCTCTGACGCGGCTAACTACCTGACACATCACTAATCGACGAGTTAGACCAGAAAGTTGGACCTGAGAGCAGGACCAGACACGAGGCTGGTCTTGGAACGCTGCGGCGTTGCGCCGGGCGTTGACGACGTGTGGAGCTGCTCCACACGGATGCGGAGGACTGTTCAAAAAGAGCTGTTCCCCATATCCCTTACCTGACAACGGAGCGGCTTCGAGACAACTGATTGGAAGGCCACACAACAATTGATTGGAGAGACACCGATGAGACTAGCCAGACATGTATTTGGCGTAGCGCTGATCTCCCTATTCTGCATTGGCTATGCTTTGGCACAGGAGAATGCAGAATTGGAAGGGACCGTGACTGACCCGACCGGGGCAGCAGTTCCGAATGCACAAATAACCATTACCAACAAAGCAACAGGCGAGATACGCACGGGAGCGACGAACGGGACAGGGCTTTACGATTTTTCAGGATTGAACATCGGGACGTATACGCTAAGCGTGACCGCGCCCGGATTTCAGAAATTCAACAAGACCAACATCGTGATGAACGTTGCCGCCACAGTGCAAGAGAATGTGGCGCTGGTGGTGGGGGCTAGCAGCCAGACAGTAAGCGTCGAGGCCGATGCTCTTCACCTTCAGACGGAGACCAACGAAGTCAGCAGCCTGATTACTGGCGAACAGATGACACAACTGGCGACCAACGGCCGCAACATGGTGTCGCTGACAACGCTCGGAACTGGCGTTTCCAACAACCTGATGGCATTTAACGGAGTCACTGCACAAGGCAGTGGTTTCGGGTTGAGCTTCAACGGCATGAGACCGGACCACAACGACTGGCTCATTGATGGTGGAGAGGCATACGATCGCGGGTCGGGCGGTAAGTTTGACCTGATGCCGACGATGGACGCCTTAGCCGAGTTCCAGACCCTGAGCAGTAACTACAGCCCGGACTATGGCATCAGCTCCGGTGGCACCATCACCATCGCCTTGAAATCAGGCACCAAGAATTTCCACGGCGGCGCATGGGAGTTCAACCGCAACGACGACTTCGACGCGATTCCATATTTTTCCAAGAATAACCTTGTCGCCGGTCAGGCCCCTCTGATTCCGGAGCTTCGCCTGAACATTTTCGGGTTCGATATCGGCGGTCCGGCTTTCATACCCAAGGTTTACCCGAAGGATCGCAGCCGGACCTACTTCTTCGAAAGCGAGGAATGGCGCCGCTTCATCTCGGGCGTGAATCCTACTTCGACGGAGACGGTTCCCAACGCGGATTTCCCGACCGCGGGTTCGGCTCTGAACTACATGCCATGGAATGAGCCGGCGAGCCTTGCAAACGGAGTCTGCAATGCCGGCCAAGCTTGGCCTTGCGTTCCCATTACAACTGATCCTGCGAAACTTGCTGTTTATGCAATGGATGGCCTGACGCCAGGGAACTCGTTTCCTGCCGGAACAGGCGGCGGGATAACGATTCCCGCAAACCTTCTGGATCCCAATGCCGTTCTGTTCATGGGGACGGGAGCAATTCCGCACCAGACCAACACCAGCGCCACTGATCCTCTGGTTGTGGGAGCGCCCAAGCAGCCCACGTTCGTGCGCGAGGATGTAGTCCGCATCGACCATGACTTCACCCCCAAGTTGCACCTGATGGGCCACTGGATTCATGACCAGATGTCGCAGACGATTATCCCGAGTGAATGGAGCGGCAGCAGCTACGACACAGTCGGCACTCAATTCGCCAATCCATCCTGGGCATCGGTGATCAAGTTGACCCAGACTCTGACTCCTTCTCTGCTTAACGAGACGTCGTTGGACGTCAACGGAAACACGATCAGCTGGACTCCAACAGGTATCTACCAACAGCCGTCCGGTTGGAACGCACAACCCTTCAGCGGTTTTGCGGGGAACGAAGCGCTGAAAGAGCTGCCGCAGGTCGGGTTTTCGGGTGTGCTAAGCACCACCTGGACCCAAAATTACGACCCTTGGCACAACGCGTTCCTCGATTACCAGGTTCGCGACGATCTGTCGTGGAACAAAGGCAAACACGGGATGAAGTTTGGCTTCTCGTACATGCGAGTGGACAAAAACCAACAGCAACAGGCTTTGGTTCAGGGACAGTATGGTTTCGGGTCGGATTGGTCCGGAGACTCCTACCTGAATTTCCTGCTGGGGTTTGCCGACAGCTTCCAGCAGCTCCAGAATTTGACCACCCCTCACTGGATGAACAACACTTACTCCTTCTATGGCATGGATAACTGGCATGTGCTGCCGCGGCTGACCTTAAATCTTGGGGTACGCTATGACGCGCTGCCGCACGTTTACGAAAAGAACAACATGGTGTCGAACTTTGTGCCGTCAGCATTCAGCGCCACAGAGGCCCAGTACCCGAATGCGACTACGGGCTCCCTGAATCCTAGCGGGCCTGGGGTGCAGACGGTCAACGGCGGGACTTTCTATACGAATGGCATTGAAATAGCCGGACAGAATGGACTTCCGCGTGGGCTGGTGAACAACGACTACAACACCGTCGAGCCTCGCGTCGGGATGGCCTACGACCTCTTCGGTAGTGGGAAAACAGTTCTGCGTGCCGGCGGAGGCATCTTCTATGAACGAGTTCAAGGGAACGACGTGTACGGATTGGACGTCAACCCGCCGTTTGCCTTCCAGCCAACGGCGAACGCCGTGTACTTCTCCAATCCGAATGTGAGCGCTAAAAGCGGCGCAGCGGCGACCTCACCGCTTAACCCAGCGGGCTTGGGGAACCTCGACACTCACTATCCGGACCCAGGTACGGCACAGTACAGCGTGGGGATTCAACAGCAAGTGCAGCCTGGCATAGTGGCGGTGTTGCAGTATGTTGGCTCCATCGGCTGGGACCAGAACGATGAGCGCAACATCAACACCCTACCCCTGTTGGACCCTGCTAACGGCACGTATGACGACCGCGAAGCTGTCGCAAGCGGAACCAATTCCAACCTCTTCAGACAATACGCCGGTTACGCTGGAATCACGCAGACAGAAAGCGAAACCAATTCCAACTACAACTCTTTGCAGGCTGGGTTGCGCATTGAGAACAGGCATGGTCTGTCGGCGCAGTTCTCTTACACCTGGTCGCATGAAATCGACATCGCAAGTGGCGATGAAGGTTCGACGAATTTCAGTGGCGGCAATTCGTTCGTCTCAAACCCCTTCAACCTGAAGTATGACCGTGGATCGGGCGTGCTCGACCGGCGGCATATCTTCAACGTCAACTACGACTACAAGCTGCCGTTTTTCAAGAGTAGCAGCAGCTTGGTTGGCCGGGAGGTCCTGGGTGGGTGGGAGCTTTCCGGCGTGACCGTGGCGCAGGCGGGCTCGCCTTTCGAGACCTTCTACAACGGTCCGGACACACTTGGCCTTGGTGGCGGAACAACGAACCGGCCCAACTTAGTAGCATCCGCGAAGGGACCGAAGAAGCAGACGGAATGGTTTAACACCGCGGCTTTTGCAGCTCCGACAGCTCCATGGAATGGAGGTGCGAATCAAGGCTTCGGCACTGCGGGAAAGGACGCTGTGGTCGGTCCTGGACTCTTCAACTGGAACATGAGTCTGTTCAAGAGTCTGCCTCTTAGCTCCCATGAAGGCCCACACCTGGAAATCCGTTTCGAATCCTTCAATACCTTCAACCACACAGAATTCGATAGTCTCGACACGGGTGTTACAGACACGCAATTCGGTCGCGCGACGAACACGTACGATCCTCGCGTGTTCCAGTTCGGCGGGAAGTTCCTCTTTTAAGCTCATGTGACGAGCGAAACCAGAGTCATTGTGGTTTCGCTTTGGCGCAGCGGCGACAGATGCCGCTGCGCCGCTTTTTTTTGCCGTCGTGCTGGTTATACTCGATTCCGCCACTCGGTAGAGTCCAATCCTGCCAGCGAACGCAGTGCCTTGCTGCTATTCGTTGTACGAAATTCCTGCCATGGGAGGCCCGAGAGAAAAAGGCAGCATCCTCCACGCCGGACGCTTGGGGAAATGTTGATCAACCGGGAACTGCCAAGTGGCCGGTCATTCAGGAGTAATGCTCAATTCACTCCAGATTCGGCATCCCGTTCTTTGCCGGTGAAACGGGATACCGAGAAACATGCAGTGTATGCACAAACGGTGGAGTGCGTCGTAGATGTGCAATTAGTCTTGGACCTCCATCGTACGTGCGTCTTAGATCAGAGCATCGAGGGCCTCTCACCAATTAAAAGGCATTGCCTGTCACAACCGTCACGACGAGTCGAGGATTCGTTACGTTCAAGGGGGTCGCGTCTTTCTTAACCTTAACCTCGACAACGTATTTGTGTTTTGACTTGCCGGTGAATTCTCCGATTACCCTTGCAAAATAGCACGCGCCAGCCTCAAATGCCTCGCTTCTGCCTTCGTCAACGCCATGGGCTACAGTTTGTTCTCCATCCCAAACGGTCCATTCAACTTCGATCAGCGGTTCATCCTTGCATACTGGGTACCCTGGGGATAGTTGAAAGCCCATTTTGCATTTCAACTCATCAGTAGGCATATTCCACTGTACGCGGAGATCAAGGTCGTAGGGCTTGTTCTTGACGATGAACTCTGGCGTTCTGATCGTTCCTGTCGCAAGCAATATTGGCATATCTACCGACAGTCTTGAATCGCGTGGACAATCGCCTGTGTGCGCCTTCGCGAGGGCAACATTGCTAAAAACTCCCATAAGCAACACGGAAAGAGAAACCATCTGGAGAAATCTGTTCATACTTCACCTCGTCGAGTCCTGCCGTTTGATCGCACCTATCGAGCCTGAATTCGAAGCTTACCTTCGCGAATCCGAGTGACCTTCGCCTCGACCAGATTTCCCCCGTACGCGTATGCGTATTGTCCGACAACAACGTTTTGAACGACCCGAAAGCTTACCGTCGAATTCACGGTCGCGTCCGCCAACGCAGATGGGTCGAGTGGGGTTAGTTCGACTGGCACATCGGAGGGAAGTGCTGAGTATCCGAGAAGTGAATCGTGCAGACGAGCCCCAAAGGAACTTCTATACGCGAACAACGTCTACGCCGGGGCTCCCGCGCCGACTGGCTCTTCTGCGTGACTCGTCTGTTCTGCCCCGAGTGCCGCCAGCATCACAACGCACAGCAGATTCTGAAGAGACTTGATCCTCATCACTTCACCCCACGTTCCACACGGTGATAGTAGGGAGTAGCGACGACATTAGGAGAACAATGAGTACAGTTTCACAAGTGTCACAGTGCTGTCGTTTTTTTGGTAGAAGCTCGCGCCGAATTCCCGCAGGAAGCTCCGGGAGGGTGGTTGGCCACCCGTCAATAATATTTCGGTAAACATCCCGGAGCGCCAGCGCACATTTATCGACCTTCCGGACAGCCCTTCTGATAGGCCGAGACTGCGCTGGTGGCAGCAAAGGGATACAACGGGCGGAGGCGAAGCACTCTATCCAGCCGTCGAACGTCGGCTCTTTTTCTTTGTGGCGGCGGGCGGGATTTCACTTGCCGGTATGCGCGGTTGCCGTTGTTGTGTGCGGCCGGCGATGGGGCTTTGGACGTTTGGCGGCTACGCGGAGATGGCGCACCCTGGGCGGAAGTGGGGGGACATTGGCCAGCGCGGCAAGAAGATTGTTGCCTTCGTGGAAGAAATCAACCTTCCACTCACCCTTGCCTTCAGTGACTGCGAGGAAGACTCCCGTTTGATGGCTGGGACTGAGAGCAATGTAGGTGGTGAAGCCGGCACCACCACCGGTTTTCTGCATCAATACCGATGGACTGTTGGGATCGCCGAGCTGAATCCAGGCTAGCCCGATGCCGGTAGGATCGCCCGCATGGCTGAGGCCATAAACGGATTTGAGCTGGTGCGGAAGAAGAGAAACGTCGAGGGCCGTCGCGGGCTGCGCGGGGGAGCCTGGAATGTGAAGAAGATATTGAAGCAACTTCACCGTGTCTGCGGGCGTTGAGTAAACACCTCCACTGGCTCCGGATGCCAGCGTGTCGGTGCAAGGGCCTTCATTTCTGGTTCCGCGCAGCAGGCGAGCGCATTGCTCAAAGGATGGGACCAGCGTGGTATCCCACATGCTGAGCGGCTGAAGCAGACGGTCATGGAGAAGCTGCGCGTAGGACTTGCCGGAAGCAGAGGCGAGGGCATCGCCGAGGAAATCGAAGCCCACATTTGAATACACTGCGGCCGTGCCCGGCGGCGTAACGAGGTCCTGCTTTTGCAGCCATGACCAGCGAAGGGTGTAATCCGGGAAAGTGAAATGCGGCCTCTTGGGGGGATAGGAGGAGACTTCGCGCGGAAGACCGGAGGTGTGTGTGGCCAGATCGAGGAGCGTGATTTTGGAGCCATCTGCTCCAACGGGCACGTGCTTTCCGGGCGGAGCGTAGCGCTCGAGTGGATCGTTAAGCGAGGCTTTGCCGTCGGCGACAAGTCGGAGCAGGAGATCGGCGGTAAGGACTTTGGAGAGGGAGCAGAGACGGATGAGGGAGTGGGTGTCGGGGCTGTGTGCGCTGCCAGGGTATGTCTCGCCGTAGCCCTTGATGAGGGATTCGTGGTTGCGCACAACCACTAGTACCATGCTGGTGGCTCCGGTTTGCTCAAAGATGGTTTGACCTTGCTGGGTGGCGTCGGCGAGGGAAAGAGGCTGCTGGGCAACGAGCGAAGTTGCCCCCGCCAGGAACAACGCAACGAGAAGGTTTTTAACGACGCGGCAACGGCACGCCGTGGACGCGCGCTTTCTCTCCACGGTAAACAACGAGCGAATGAGTGAGATAGTTTGAATTGGTTTGATCCAGACTTGTTTTTTCGAACTATAGGGTCAATATACCCCAGGCAGCCTCCGCTTATCGCGGGAAGAGGAGTGTTGACGGATGTACTTGGTCCAGAAACTGCTGACGTATTTGCCAGGGTTTTCAGCCGGCAGATCTCAGTACAGACGCTAGTTATCTTGCGAAGAAGCGACGAACGCGGTAGATTGGCGGCAACGTCTTAATCGCGGGAGATATACCTCTGTGTCCAAGCGTCGCGGTCTGGTTGCGCTAACATTTTTCATTTTTGCGCTCACTGCAGCTTTTTCGCAGGGAGCCGTTTCATTTCCAACGTGGCTGGTGAACTATCCGGGTGTTACCGCAGACGTGCGGTCGAGCAGCTCTCTGATTGAAACCAGTTACATCGCCGATGCCCATACGATGGAGGTTGAGGACCACTATCGAGCGCTATTTGAGGCCCACGGCCTGGTCTTCGAGCCGTCCTGGGACGGCATGGGGATGTTGATTCGCGCGGATGCGCCCGAGTGTGCTTTGGTCATCCTGATTCGTCACAAACAGGGTGGTGGGACTCTTACCAAGGTAAGCTGCGCTGCAAAGGTGGATCCTTCGTCGTATTTGCCTCCCAGCCAAATCCAGGTGTTGGGCGGTCAGCCGAAGAGTGAGGATTCTGCGAATTCGGCCGACCAGGCGGGGCAGCATGGAAAAGTCAAGAATGGTCCTCCACTGGAATGGCCGAGTTGGCTAACGCATATTCGAGGCCTCGCGCTGCAGCCTCAGACGGGCAATGATCCCACTGTCCTGACAGCGTGGTACAAGACGGACGCGTCGATGAGCGAGATCTCGGACTTCTACCACAATCTGTTGATGAACCATGATTATCAGCCCAAGGGCGAGATGGCCACCGGCAGCACGAACAAGAGCTCGAAGCAAAACGCGACAGGACGTGTCTCCGGAGTCAATTACCCGAGCGGCTATCCGGGCGCCTACACTCAGATCGAAGTCTCGATGGAACGGACTGCGCCGGATGGACCTATCAGGGTTTCAGCGCGCTTCTCAACGCACCGGTCTGGCGCAACGACGAGCAATGGCGTCAAGCCGGGCAATAACGTTACTCCGAACACGCCCCCCTCACGCAATGGCAACCCGCTAAGAAAATGATTTGATGAGCTGGCTGGGTATTGAAAATGACGCTACAGCGAACCTGATGGCTTTTCTTGGGGAAGGTAGTTGCAGAAGATGGCCGTCTGTGACTTGAAGGGGAGTCTTCACCCACAGTCGAAGTGAGTTCAAGTCATTCGCGTCCGCGAGGAAGTCGAATCTCATAACACGATTGGTTTTCAGCGCGAGCAAGAGAACCCTTCCTCGCTCGACATACATGCCGTTGGTTCGGACATTGCCGAGCACGCGAACAAAGCCGAGTTCCGTGATGGATGAACTCAGGAAGTGGTCACCTTCTCGCGATCGCATCCAGATGTCCACTCGATCGTGAAAACAGCGCCGACGAAATCCATAGTCGATCAACGCGTTTACATCGAGCAGGTATCTCATGGAAAGTCGACGAGCAGTTCGCGGACCATCTCGCCGCTGAGAACGGTTGCGTCGGGTCCCACATCTATTACCGGAAAGCCTGTGGTTGGGACCTTGATGATTCTCGCGCGGTACGGCTTCTTGACGGGAGCAGTGAGTACGTGCGGTCTTGCTCGATGGCGATATCGAGCGGATCGCCGGCACGAATCCCAAGCCAGCGCCAGAGTGGTGCGGGAAGTACGATTTGACCCTTCGGGGAAACGCGCGTCTGCATGGAAAGACGATCTTACCTTTTACTGGATGTTTATTCAGAGGTTGTCGGAGCTGGCAGGGAAAGCGGCGCTGGATTTTACCCGAAGATGGCCATAACTACGTGGTTGACGACGAAAGCTGCGCTCCAGGCGAGAACGAGCATGTAGAGGAATTGGGCGGCGGGCCACTTCCAGCTGTTCATCTCGCGGCGAACGATCGCCATGGTGGAGGTGCACTGCAAGGCGAAAGCGAAGAAAATCATGAGTGCCAGTGCGCCGCCGAGGGTCATGTCGTGGTGGAGGGCGGTTTGTAGATGCATTGCCTGGGTTGCCGGATCCGCGCCGTACAAGGTGCCCATGGTGCTGACCATGACTTCGCGTGCGAGGACTGAGGAAAGCAGACCGATGCCGATCTTCCAATTAAAGCCGAGAGGTGCGATGGCAGGCTCAATGAAGTGGCCAAGGCGGCCAATGACACTGTCGGCGAGCTCGGGCGCGGCGTAGGTGCTTCCGGAGACGTGAATGACGGGCAAATGAGCGAGAACCCAGAGAGCAAGCGTGACGCAAAGAATGATGGTCCCGGCCTGACGAAGGAAGATGCGGGCACGGTCGAGCAGGCGCAGGGATAGCGACCGCAGTGTGGGCATGCGGTACTGAGGGAGTTCAAGGATGAAGGGTGTCTCGCTGGATTTCAGGACGGAGCTCTTGAGCAGCCAGGCAGTGGTCATAGCCGCCACAAAGCCGGCGAGATAGAGGCCGAGCATGACGATGGTGCGCAATCCGAGAAAGCCATGTAGAAAAGCGATGTTGGGAATGAAGGCGGCGATCAGAAGCATGTAGACGGGCAGACGGGCCGAACAGGTCATGAACGGAGTGACCATGATGGTGGCCAGGCGATCGCGCGTGTTTTCAATGGTCCGCGTGGACATGATGGCCGGGACCGCGCAGGCATAAGCAGAGAGTAGCGGGATGAAGGCCTTTCCATTGAGGCCTATGGTCCGCATGACTCGGTCGGCGATCAGTGCGGCGCGGGCCAGGTAGCCGGAGTCTTCAAGGATTCCGATGAAGAGAAAGAGCAAGAGGATCTGAGGCAGAAAGACGAGAACCGATGAGATGCCTTTCCACGCGCCGTCAAGCAGGAGAGACTGAAGCCAGCCCGCGGGCAGAAGCGGGCGCACAAATTCTCCCATGCGGGCGAGGATGTCGCCAAAGCCGTCAGAAAGCGGCTGGCCAATGGAGAAGACCACTTCAAAAACGCCGATAACGACTACGAGAAAAAGCAGCGGTCCCCAAATGCGATGGAGAAGAATGTTGTCGATCTTGCGTGTGCCCTCGACAGAGAGCGGAGCACGGTAGCCTGTTTTGCGGCTGACCTGCGCGGCCCAGTTGTGCGTGCTGGCGGCGTTGCCCATGACGGGGAGGGCGAGAGGCGTGGGCGCGGAGCGGTTGGTCTGCTGATGCAGGAAGAGCGGAACGGCATCGAGGCCGGTGCGGTGTGTGGCGCTGATCTGAGCCACGGGGGCGCCTAGTTCGCGAGCCAGCTTGAGAGTATCAATGTGTCCGCCGCGGGAATCCATAAGGTCGCTCATATTGAGCAGGACCAGCGTCGGCAGGCCTACTTCAAGCACTGGCGCGGCGAGCATAAGCTGGCGCGTAAGGTGAAGGGAATCGAGCACAAGGATGACGGCATCAGGCTTGGGTGTGCCGGGCATTTTGCCGCGCAGCACATCAATGGAGACCCGGGCATCTTCAGAATACGGAGTGAGGGAATAGATGCCGGGCAAGTCGATGAGGGTGAGGTCTTCGCGGCCGACGCCGGCCATGAGGCCCATGCGCTGTTCGACGGTGACGCCTGGGTAGTTGGCGACTTTCTGGCGAAGGCCGGTGAGGCGATTGAAAAGTGTGGACTTGCCGGAGTTGGGAGGACCGATCAGGACGACGGTCTTAAGCGCTCCAGCAGGGGGCGGAGTGGAGGGTAGTTGAAACGCAGGAGGCTCGCAGCAACTGCTCATCGCGCAGCCTCAACGAGGTCATCCTCGATCAACTTGTGGGCTTCACGTGTTGAGCCTTCCGTGCTGCCGAGTTCGTGAATCTCAGGGGTGCGGACGCGGATGGCATCTGCAGTTTCATGGCGCAGGGCGATTTCCATCCCGTCGATACAGTAAACGATAGGGTCGCCGGCGGGGGCGCGGCGGAGAACAGTGACCAGCGCATCGGGAACAAAGCCCATATGCATGAGGTGGTTCTGGACGGATTCAGGGAGGTCAAGAGCTACGAGTATTGCGGTCTGGCCGACTTTCACTTCGCTCAACACGCTCACCTGCCGAACTCCTGTGGGCTGCATGGATAGAGGCAGCCAAAAACTGCGACCATAATAGTCGTAATTTAGTATACGACCATTATGGTCTGATTTGCAAACATTGGGATTGAGAGACTTCCGAGAAAAGATTGGCATGGATTGACCTCTGGGAGGGGATTCCGGCGCATGCAGCTGCCATTCCCTCCCAAGCCCCTGGCGGCCCCGTGCTTTCTTAATCGTTAATCGGATGATTTATTCATTTTTATCAGTGAATGGGAAGTTGGGAAGTGACTAATATCACTCTTTTGTAAGGTAAGAATGGTTACGACGGTGGTGGCGCGAGCGGTGGGAGGGCTGAATGGGAGTTGAGGAAGTTCGAGCCTCTTTGAGGCATGAGGAACCGCCGAGCGGGCTCACGGCGCCGATGGCGGCGTTGTGGTGGGACGCGAAAGGGGATTGGACGCGGGCGCATGGGCTGGTGGACGAGTTGGAAACGCCGGAGGGAATGGCCGTTCATGCTTATTTGCACAGGAAGGAGGGCGAAGCGTGGAACGCGGACTACTGGTATGAGCGGGCTGGAAGGCGGTTTCACCGGGAAACGCTCGAGGAGGAGTGGGAGGCGCTGGTAGTCGGGCTGGCTGAGTGAAGTGGGCTCTGGGAGAGCTGGTTTCATGCTTCCCACCCATCGCAAAGTTCGCGATGGATGGGGCACTCAGCTTATTACTTGGAAGTGGCAACGGAAGGGGGTGGCAGCGGATCAAGGACGACGCGGTCGATGTTGCGACGGGCTTTGACGAGGGTCAGTCCGAGATTAGTTTCCAGCGCGACGCGGGCGGCATCCACATCTCCCTTGGGCAGACTGAAGTTGGCGTCGAAGTTGCCTTTCATGCCGGTCTCATTCACAATCAGCGTTCCGAGGACGGGTTCCAGTGTTTCCGCGAGGCTATCCAAATTGGATTGCATCATTACCAGTTTGTCGGCCTGCGGGTTATAGAAGCACATGCTTCCCTGATCCGATGAGGCCGGTGGCAATAAGCTCGTGGCTTTGGGAGTGGGTTGGAGAATCCATGCTTCTTCTTCCGTGGTTACGTGGCTGAGTTTCATTCCGGTGGCCGTGACGATGGCCAGTTGAAGGGCCGAGGCCAGATCTTGGACATCACCGCCTGGGGCGCTGATGTGAAGAGAGTACTTCGCGTCCTTCGCTCCGTGTATCACCAGGCGGCTGGCGGGAACGCCGCCCGCTTGCTGCATCAGCATTTGCAAGGGCGCGTTCAGGTAGTCGATAGAGTAGGAATCGTCGTTCTTGCCGGAACGATGAGCGATCGCGGTGCGGCCAGCTGGATCGCCGGGACGAATGGAGATGTCGAGTAGCGGCTTGGGACCGGCGTTTCCTGCGGCTGCGGCGTCGGACGCGGCCTTTGCCTGCTTGAGTGCTTCCTGGCGAATTTCAAGCATCTGATCGACGGGGAATGTAACAGGCTTGCCGGCAGCAAGCGCCACGAGCTGGTCTTTTTCAAGCAGATGGGGATTCAGGATCGCCGCGATGTGACCGCTGGTATCGATGACATAAGTGCGCGGTCGTACCTGCGCGTCATAGGCGTCGATGATCTTCTTCGTGGTGTCGATTCCAAGCCAGCCGCTGATGGGGGTCTTGGTAAGGAACTTCTTCACAAGGGCTGGATCT